>Ga0181523_10000167_pt1 | contig 71297 bp, 53 predicted proteins | sample PEATcosm2014_Bin_43_FD_119752 | JGI IMG/M metagenome (GOLD analysis project Ga0181523, IMG submission 119752) | Peatland microbial communities from MTU Mesocosm Facility, Houghton, MI, USA - PEATcosm2014_Bin05_30_metaG | ecosystem: Environmental > Terrestrial > Soil > Wetlands > Peat | place... | reverse complement strand
GGACGAATTCGCGCGTATGCAGGCAATTGCCCAAGCCACTTTCGATCGAATGGGGCTTCCCGCAGAACTGCGCGAAAAGGCCGAACAAGAACTGCGCACCCTCGGATACGCGGGTGCGCAAGCTGGACGCGGCTTGTAAAACCCCCGAAACCCAAACCTGAAAGGAAGGCATTCTCACTCAATAAGGATTGGCACGTCCTGCACTATGCCCTGAACGGGACTGCGGAAGGCGGTGACGGTCCGCTGGCTTTCGCCGTATTCGGCGACAAAGAGCTCCCCCTCGATAAAGGTGTCGACTACGGGCCACCCCGTTATCTTACTCCTGAGCAAGTCCGGGAAGTGTCGGCTGCACTTCTAAAGATCGAACCTGCAAGTCTGCTTTCAAGACTTGATTACGAGGACGCCAAGAAGAAGCAGATCTACCTCGGCCACACCTTGAATGACTTGGATGATTGGAGCTATCTTCCCGAATTGTTTGGGGACTTTCGGAAGTTCTATTCCGATGCAGCGATTCTCGGGAATGGCATGATCATGAAGATTGTCTGAGGAGCGGGCGCTGCCTTGGACCGCTTTTTCTTGCGTCTGGTCTCTTACGGCTGGGCTAGCGCTTATACACAAAATGCGGACAAAGTGGTGTATATTATACCCATGGGCAGAACCAACATTGTGATCGATGAGAGCCTGATCCGGAAGGCGCGTAAACTGACCCGCCTCCGGACCAAACGGCAGATCGTCGACCGGGCACTTGATCTGCTGGTGCGTTCAGAAAGCCGCAAGGGAATCCTGGAGTATTACGGAAGCGGCATCTGGCAAGGCGATCTGAAGACCACGCGGAGAAATCGAGTGTGACCCTGGTCGACAGCTCCGTGTGGGTCGACTTCTTTAGTCCGTCGCCCGGACGTGGAGGAGCTGAACTGCGGCGGATGATTGAGGAGAGTGAGCCTTTCGCTCTGACTGGGATCGTAGTCGCTGAGGTTCTGCAGGGGTTGAGGCGGGATGCCGGCGTGATTGAGAGTTTCCTGGCACAGTGGGATCTCCTGGAGCCCACGGGATTTGACACCTACCGGAACGCGGCCGCGATCTACCGCGCTGGACGAGGAAAGGGTGTTACGTCCAGCACAATCGATACCCTCATCGCCGCCATTGCGCTGGAACACGGCGCCAGCGTTTTTACGCTCGATCAGGACTTTGTGCGAATTGCGCGCATGACGGGCCTGGAACTGTACTCCGGAATATGACCAAGCGTAAATCCAAAGGCGCGTACATGTTGAGCCGGTTTGCGGGCGTGAGCGAAGCGGGAGCCCGCAGGCGAAATCCCGAGCGCAGCGAGGGAACCCGTGACCAAGCGTAAATCCAAAGGCGCGTACATGATCTCGGCCGTAGCCGAGATGTATGAGATCCATCCTCAGACCTTGCGCCTCTACGAACGCGAGGGCTTGCTCAAGCCCAGCCGCACCGAAGGCAACACCCGGCTCTACACCGATGAAGATTTGCAGCGGCTGGAGTTCATCCTGTCGCTGGCGCGCGATCTGGGCGTCAACATCAGCGGCATCGCCATCATTCTTCAAATGCGCGAGCGCATGGAAGAAATGCAGCGCCAGATCCAGGAGTTCGTGCAGTACATCCAACAAGAGGTGCTGACCCGGGCCTCAGCCGCAGCCGATCCGTCCAAAGGCGCGATCGTACCGCTGCGGCGAACCCTGCCAACCGTGGATTCATCCCGCCGCAAAGACTCTTCCAAGTAGTCAGGTTTCCCCTGTGGATTTTTCCCTGTGTTCCTCTGTGACCTCTGTGGTAAAGGGCGAGGGTCCGAATCATAGAGGTCACAGAGGAACACAGGGAAAAATCCACAGAGAAATACCGCCCGCCGAATTCACCGAACTTTCATCTCCGCGCAACCAGCGGTTTTTTCACCGGGACTAGCGTTGTATCTATGAAACCAGAAAATCCAGCGGCCATACCGGATGCTGGGACTGTACGCGTGCCATCGGCAACCAACCAGAGAAACGACAAGAAACTCAAGCTCACCCTCGAAGCCGGACATTCCGGCAGTGCCGTGGTGCTGCACTGTCAGGGCCGAATCATCTTCCGCAGTGAAGCTCGCGCGCTCTCGACCATCGTGGCCGAGGTGTTGCCCTCCGCGCGCCGCATGGTGGTGGATTTAGCGGGAGTCGATTCCGTGGACAGCTGCGGCCTGGGAGAACTTGTGCTCACCCACATGTGGGCCGAAGCGGCCGGATACACGCTGAAGTATGCCAGCCCCAAAAGAGCGGTTCGGCACCTCTTCGAAATCACCAACCTGGTATCGGTCTTCGATGTCTACGGCAGCGTTCCCGAAGCCATGGCGGCGATGGTCCAGGAAGAAGTGCATTCGGCATAAGCGCTATTTTTCCCGCTGGAAGCGATAACGCCCGCCTCGGTCTTTCGCCACCTGCTCCGCCACTTTCAAGAACGCTCTTCCCGCGTGCGACAGCCCGGATTCCTGCCGATACACCAGCCGCAGCTTGCGCTGAAAATGCAGATCGCGCACCGGAACCCGCACCAGGTCTCCCCGGCCAATCTCGTTTTCCACGCTGATCTCCGGCACCAGCGCCACTCCCTTCCCCATGCAGACGAAGCGCGTAATGGCTTGCAGAGTAGGCAGTTCCACGTCCATGTGCAGCGGGGTTTTGTGCACCCGGAACGATTCGATCACCTTGTCGCGATAAGGAGACGCGACGATGTGAGCCACGAACGACTCCGCGCCCAACTGCCGAACGCTGACTTCGCCCGCCGAGGCCAGCGGATGCCCCGGAGGAACAATCAGCACCAACTCGTCCATATAAACCACCGCCGAGCGTAACTGCGGCTCTTGTGGATCGTAAGAAAGTATCCCCAGTTCCACGTTGTGCTTGAGCACATCGTCGGGAATGTGACTGGCCAGCGCACGCCGGACCGTAATCTTGATGGTGGGATGCAGCCGCCGAAACTCGCCCAGCACCGGCAGCAGGTAGAGCGCGGTGAATTCGTTGGCGCCGATCGCCAACTGGCCCTTCTGCAGTTCGCGCATCTCGACCAGCGCCGTCTGCGCGTCCTGCCGCAGGTTGAGCAGCTTCTCCGCATATTCCTGCAGAACGCGTCCGGCGTCGGTGAGCACGCCGTCACGCGAAGAACGGTCAAAGAGCGGCTCGCCGATCTCCAGCTCAAGTTTTCGGATGGTCTGGCTGACCGCCGATTGGGTGCGAAACAGCTTTTCGGCCGCCCGCGAAAACCGCCGTTCGCGAGCCACAGTGAGGAAGACTTCGAGTTGCGATAGGTCCATGAGTCCCTCCTGGAATCAGACTCCCCTTTGGCGAGCGGGCATCGATATCCGCCGTTGTCAATCATACATGATCGATAAGTTGTGCTAATACTATCGTAACGTCTAATGCTTTCGTAAACATAATAACCTTTTCTTTCGCCCCCATCCGCCGATAGAGTAGAGAGATAACAAATCTCCGGGAGGTATCGAATCCATGGATCGGCCGCGCATCACCATCTTCGACACCACGCTTCGTGACGGCGAGCAGTCGCCGGGTTGCAGCATGAATGTGCAGGAAAAACTGCACTTGGCTCAGCAACTCGACCGCCTCGGCGTCGACGTGATCGAGGCCGGGTTCCCTATCGCCTCCGATGGCGACTTCGAAGCCGTGCAACGCATTTCCGCCTTGGTGCGGCGCCCCATCATCGCGGGCCTGGCTCGCGCTTGCAAAGGCGACGTAGATCGCGCCTGGCAGGCGTTGCAGGGAGCCGCGCACCCACGCATCCACGTTTTCCTCGCAACCTCCGACATTCATCTGAAATACAAGCTGCGCATCACGCGTGACCAGTGTCTGGAGCAGGCCAGGGAAGCGGTTCGCCACGCGAAGTCGCTATGCGCCGACGTTGAATTCTCTCCCGAAGATGCCACCCGAACCGACGTCCCGTTTCTCTGCCAGGTCGTCGAAGCCGTGATCGCGGCCGGCGCCACCACGGTCAACATTCCAGATACCGTCGGTTACAGCATGCCGGAAGAATACGGAAATCTCATCCGCACGCTGCGTGAGAAAGTCGCCGGCATCGACCAGGTAACGATTTCCACGCACTGCCACAACGACCTCGGTTTAGCGGTCGCGAACTCGCTCGCTGGAGTGCAGCAGGGCGCGCGCCAGGTGGAATGCACGATCAACGGCATTGGCGAGCGCGCCGGCAATGCGTCTCTGGAAGAAATCGTCATGGCGATGCGCGTCCGCCCCGACCGCTATGCTTACCAAACCGCGGTCGCCAGCGAGCACCTCTATCCTTCCGCCCAGATGTTGGCGGAGATTACCCGCGTTCCCGTGCAGCCCAACAAGGCCATCACCGGCCGAAATGCGTTTGCGCACGAGGCCGGAATTCACCAGGATGGCATGCTCAAGAATCCGCTGACCTATGAAATCATGACGCCGCAATCGGTGGGCGTGCCCGATTCGCGCCTGGTGCTGGGCAAGCACTCCGGCCGCCACGCGCTGGCTCTGCGCTGCGAGCAACTAGGGCACCAGTTTGAGCGTCGCGAACTCGATGAAGTCTATCGGAAGTTTGTCGTGCTCGCCGACCGCATCAAGAAGGTTCAGGACAGCCACCTGCTCGAACTGATCCAGGACGCCACCAGCGGCAGGGTCGCCGACAGCGACGCCGCCGGCAGCCAGGCCAGGAAGTTCCCGCCCGCAGCGGCTTCAATGCCTCTCCCGCGTGAAGTTGCCGCTGCCGCCGCAGCCAGCGCCAATGACGCGCATCCGGCTCAAGTATCCGGCAGCGCCAGCCAGGCGCAGGCCCGGCCGGGTCGTCCTGTGCCAGCCAACTGGTTCGGCGGCGTGTCGGCCCCGGTCACCGATCATCACAGCGAGCAGGAAGATTATCTCTGGGGCGTGTAACGGCCAGGTATATTGCTGGCCCGTAAAATCTTGAAATCGGGCTACCACAGCGGGTTTCCTCGTAGTATTCTTGCCAAAACGAAGCGAGGATTCCATGCAACTCACCGTCACTTCCCTCCCCGGAGACGGAATCGGCCCCGAGGTCATATCTCAAGCCATTTGTGTTCTGGAAGAAGTGGCCGGCGGTTTTGGCCACGATCTTGAACTCGACGAAAAAGAGATTGGCGGCGTTGCCCTGGAAAAGTTCGGCAATCCCTTACCGGACTCGACCATTCAAGCCTGCCTCGCCTCACACGCCGTGCTGCTGGGAGCCGTCGGCGGTCCAGCCTTCGATCACCATCCGCGCGAACTCCGCCCCGAAGCTGGACTGTTGCGTCTTCGCCAGGAACTCGGAGCTTTCGCCAATCTCCGTCCCGCCGTCTTTTATCCGGCGCTGGCTGCCTGCTCGCCGCTGCGCGAGGAAATCGTCAGAGGAACCGACATTCTCATCGTGCGCGAACTGCTCGGCGGATTGTATTTCGGCGAGCCTCGCTCCATCGAAGGCGAACCCGGCGCGCGCCGCGCACTCAACACCATGCGCTACAGCGAGCCGGAGATCGAGCGCATCGCTCGCGTCGCCTTTCAACTCGCGCGCACCCGCCGCCGGCGCCTGCTCTCCGTCGACAAGTCGAATGTTTTGGAGTGCTCACGTCTCTGGCGCGAAGTCGTCACTCGCGTTGCTCGTGATTTTTCCGATGTCCTGGTCTCCCACATGTACGTGGACTCGGCCGCCATGTCGCTCGTCCTCAAGGCCGCCGAGTTCGACGTCATCCTCACCGAAAACATGTTCGGCGACATCCTCTCCGATCAGGCGGGCGGAATTGTGGGATCGCTCGGCGTGCTCGCATCCGCCAGCATTGGAGGCCCGGTCGGTATCTACGAACCAGTGCACGGATCGGCGCCCGACATCGCCGGCCAGAACGTCGCCAATCCGTTAGGCGCCATCCTCTCCGTAGCCCTGATGCTGCGCCATACTTTTCATCTACCCAAAGAAGCGGAGTGCGTGGAAGCTGGCGTCGCCTCGACTTTGAAGGGAGGCTTTCGCACTCGCGACCTGGCGCGCCCCGGCGAGCGCACCGTCTCCACCGAAGAGATGGGAGCCCAGATCGCCGAGTTCGTGCGCCTGGCCGCAAGCGCAAATAATCGAGCCGCCTCATAGTCCGCCTGTCCAAAACGCCCCGCGGATGTGCGCATAACACATGCGGCAACCTTGACCGTTCCACGCTTCCCGGCTGGTGTTGTCCAACGAAGGCAGAGTGTAAGCTACGTGGGAGGAGATTCCAAAAAGGAACTTATGCGAAGCCTGTACTTCGGTCGCTCAATTCTGTGGGCGTTTGCGCTGACTGCGTGCCCTCTCGCAGGAGGGAACGATTTTGCATCGCAGGCCATTGCCAATAACCCACCTCCACCGGCGCAATTGACGTCCGAGCAAGATCATCAACGGACTTTAAATCTGCTGCATATCGCTTCATTGCGGCGCGGTCCAGACGGCAACCCGAAATCGTCCAACGCCGCTAATTTTGATGAGTCGAAGGCCACCACCTATACCAGCCTGCCGGATCCGCTGATATTGAAGAACGGGACAAAAGTGAAAAGCGCAAACGTCTGGTGGAACGAGCGCCGCCCAGAGATTGTGGAGGATTTCGACAGAGAAATCTACGGCCGCGTTCCACCGAATACCCCCAAAGTAGATTGGAAAGTGACCAGCACGACCAAAGAAACGAACGGTGACGTGCCCGTTATCACGAAGAAAATCGTCGGTCATGTGGACAACTCCTCCTATCCGCCCATCGCGGTTGATATTCAACTGACGCTGACGACTCCCGCCCAGGCGACGGGACCAGTGCCGGTAATCATGGAATTCGGTTTGAGCCCAGAGGTTCTGGCTGCGCTGGCAAAGCGTTTTCCCGATACATTTCGAACCGAACCCGGCCCGACGTGGCAGCAACAGGTTCTGGCCAAGGGCTGGGGCTACGCCGTCATCATTCCAACAAGTGTTCAGGAGGACAACGGCGAAGGGTTAACGCGAGGCATTATCGGCCTCGTCAATCGAGGGCAACCGCGCGAGCTGGACGACTGGGGCGCCTTGCGTGCCTGGTCATGGGGTGCCAGCCGGGCTCTGGACTATTTTGAAACTGACAAGTCGGTCGACGCCAGGCAGGTCGGAATTGAAGGCCTCTCGCGCTACGGCAAAGCGGCACTCGTCACCATGGCATACGATCCCCGTTTCGCGATTGCTTTTATCGGATCCTCGGGTGCGGGCGGAGCCAAAATCCTACGCCGCAATTTTGGCGAGCAGGTGGAAAACATCGCCTCAACGTCCGAATACCACTGGATGGCCGGCAACTTCCTCAAGTATGCCGGTCCCCTCACTGCGAATGACTTACCCGTGGACGCCCATGAACTGATCGCTCTCTGCGCTCCGCGGCCGGTATTCGTCAGCAGCGGCTCGCAAGCCGTCGAAGGCGGTTGGGTCGACGCGAAAGGCATGTTCCTAGGCGTGGCCGGCGCCGGGCCCGTCTACAACCTCCTCGGGAAAAAGGATCTGGAAACCACCGAATTTCCGCCCATGGAGACCGCGCTCGTCGATGGCGACATAGCCTTCCGGCAACACAGCGGTGGACACACAACCGGCCCAAACTGGCCAACCTTCCTGGCATTTGCCAGCCGTTACATCAAAGGTCCGCCGCTCGCGCCAGCACCGCCATCAGAGAAGCCGGCCGCACAAACCGATGCGCATTCGGATGCCGCGCTCGAAGTCGCTCTGACATTCGACGACTTGCCGGCGCACGGCCCGCTGCCAGCCGGGCTCACTCGCGTGGACATTGCCAGGAGCGTAATCCATGCTCTTCAAGCTGCGCACGCGCCGCCAACCTATGGTTTCGTAAACGCAAAAAGGTTGGAGGAAGATCCTTCCACGGCGCAGGTCCTGCAACTTTGGCGCGACGCCGGATTCCCGCTCGGCAATCACACCTTCTCGCACATGGATCTCAATGCGAATTCGTTGGATGCCTTCGAACACGACTTCCTCGCCGACGAGCCCACCTTGCAGAAGTTCATGGGCAAGGAGGATTGGCGCTGGCTGCGATTCCCATTTCTCCGCGAGGGAGACACCGCAGAAAAGCATCATGCCATCGCCGCCTTTCTTAAGGAACATGGATACAAAGTTGCCGAGGTCACCCTCAACTTTGACGACTACGCGTACAACGATCCGTACGCGCGATGTCTGGCGAGAAACGATCGGCAAGGAATAGAGTGGTTGCAACAGAACTACCTAAGCGCGGCGTCTGACTCCCTGGCTCAGGGTCAGAGATTGTCGAGCCTGATTCTGGGACGGCAAATCAAGCACGTTATGTTGCTGCATATCGGCGGGTTTGAGACCGTCATGCTCCCCAAGCTTCTCGATCTCCTCAAACAGCGCGGCTTCGAGCTGATCTCGTTGCCAGAGGCGGAGAGCGATCCGGCGTACGCCGTAGATGCCGATCTGCCTTCGAACTGGGGCGGAACCTTCCTCGATCAGATGCTTCAGGCGAAGCACATACCGGCCCCCGAGCCTTCGCCAGGCTCTCAGCCGCCTGAAGATCGGTTCGCAAAACTAGACAAGCTCTGCCGCTGAACCCGTTTGCGGATTGTAACCCGCACGCAGTCAACCGCTGCCGCTCACTCCGTGGGGCTAGGCACCAGGAATGGAGAGCAGCACGGCTTCGCCGACGGCTGAAACTCCATCAGCTCCACCCGAATTCCATCCGGGTCATACAGGTTGTATTGCCACTTGCCATCGCGCCCAATCTGGGGCGGAGAGTGTTTCGCGGTCAGACGGTCGCCTGCGTACAGCAGGGTGACCGCCTTCTCCATGTTCGGCACCCCCAACGAAAAATGATCGAGCACGCCCAGCGTGTCCTGCGACATCGAAGGCGGAATCCCAGTTTTCTCCGGTCCCTTGGTCATCATGTATTCGACCCAGTCGGTGCCGTCCGGCACCTGCTGAGCGACCCAGTCCGTTTCGTCCTCTTTCATGCCGCCATGCCAGTACGGCCGGAAGCCCAGCAGCGCGCGGTAGAACGTGTCCTCTGCCGAAGCGTCGTGAACCAGGTATCCGATATGAATAATGTGCGTGCTCAGCGGATTCTTCGGCACAGACATCGGGTGTTCCGGAGGCTGCACGAACTCAATCCGGTTTCCTTCGGGATCCTTTACCTCGAAGTACTGGCTCCCGTCGCTGGCCTTCGTAACCGTCGCGGGCACGGCGAAACCATGAGAATCGAGATACTTCCGCAGGCCTTCCGCGTTTGCCGTGTTGTATCCGACATGATCCAGCCGATTGATCGAGGCCGGCCCCTGGGGCAGAGGCAGCACCTCCACGAACTGAATCGCACTGAAGTAGTAACGCACGCCCGAGGGATTGTGCGGATCTGCTCCCTTCACCGCTCCCATGTCGTGCACATAGAAAAACTCAGCCTTCGCCGCGTCCGTCGTATAGACGCTCAGGTGCGAGATGCTGCCGATCTTTGGACGCTCCTGGGGACGCTCCTGCCCGAACGCACACACTGTCAAAATCAGACTCATTGCTGCCAATCCAACTGCTGCCTGTATTTTCATCGTTCGCTCCTCATCACCTGAACGCCCTCTTCTGCAACCATGCCGTTACGCGATGGGTGCGCCTGCTGCCTTGTAAATCGCCTCGATAGCGAGCATATCCTTCAGGCCCTCTTCGCCGGGCGATTCCGGCTGCTTGTTGTTGCGGATGCAGTCGGCGAAGTGCTCCGCTTCCAGCACGAACTGGAAGGGAAGCCTGCCGGTGGCGAGCTGGTCGATCGGTTGATCGCCAACCTCCCCGCGCAGGTGTTCGCCCTCGTAGTAGAACGCCGATTCCATGACGAGGTAGCCCTTTTCGCCATTGATGCTCAGGAAGCACGGCCCGCTCTGTCCATAGGAGCAGCCGCAAGAAGCGATGATGCCGGACGGGAACTTCATCGTCCACTCCATCGACTGCTCCACCTCGGAGAAGCGGCCGCTCTGCTCGCGCGTGGATATTATCGCGGTGAAATCCGTGGGCTCTTCCCCGGTAATATGCCGGATCGTGTTCAGCGGGTAAATGCCGAGGTCCATCAGCGCTCCGCCTCCGCCAAGTTTCTTGCTGAGCCGCCATGTATTCCGCATCTGGCCGTAGAAACCGCCCTGAAATGACTGCAATTGACCCATCTCGCCGGACTTGACCATCTGGAATGCCTGCTTCCAAGTGGGGTCATAGTGCACGCGGTAGCCAATCATCAACTTGACTTTGGCTTGCCGGCAAGCGTCGATCATCTTGCGGCACTCGGCGCTTGAGATCGCCATGGGCTTCTCGCACAAAACGTGCTTGCCCGCCTGCGCCGCCCGCACCGTGTACTCGCAATGCATGCTGTTCGGCAAACCTACGTAGATGGCGTCCACGTCCTTGTTGTCGAGGATGCGGTCGAATGTCTCGTAGGTGTAAATCGAGGATTTCGGAACGCCGTACATCGCCGAGTACTTCACGCCCTTCGTATCCGGATGTCCGGTCACCAGGGCGGTGACCTTCGCCGTCTGCGACTGCGCGCACGCCCGCATGAAGATGTCTGAAATCGTACCCAGACCGATGGCGGCGTAGCCGACCGGCTTCTGCGCAGCTCCAGCAGTTTGCGCGTACGCAGGCAGACATCTCCAAGCCAACGCCAAGGCAGAGAGCTTAGTAAATTCGCGACGGTCCATGCGCACAATGTAACGCGGAGCGATGGCAGAAGTCGAGCGCCGGTTCATCGGCGCCGGGTCCATCATTGATCTGCTGCGGGATGGATCTTCCGCGGGATCTGTTAGATGTCGGTCCGCGGCTCAGCATGTCGCGCCAGATACCAGCAGGGAGGATCACCGGCGTGCGGGAAAAGGCTGTGCACGCAGGTCTGCTGCACCGGCGGATCGAAAATAAGCTCGGCCTTCCCGTCTTTGTGCGCCACCATGTAGTAATGGTCGACGCTTACGCTGCCAAAAGGCTGGCGCTTCGTCGCCAGTCGATAGCGAAACACGCCATAGTCCGCGCCATACGCGATTCCCAGCAGGACTAACGCCGCCAGCAGCAATCTCAGAGCGATTCGCTGGAGCCAGGAGCCGCTCCTGTTGCCCGATTTGTCGCCTTCGACTGCGGTCACCCGCTGAATTATACCCGTCCGCGAACCGGCCCGGAGACCGGAGCATTGACAATTCTTCACAAAAAACTCGACGCGATTTTGCTCTCTCGCGCGTCGAAAGGGTTAGTGTATATAGATGATAAAATTCACCAGAAAGCCATTCATGAACGCCATAAATGAGAGCTGTTGTCCCTCGTCGATTTTTGAGGAGCACAAGTGACGGAAAAAGCACCAAACGCAATTGTTTCCAGGGAATCCGAGCAAGACCCAACCGAGAATTCAAGCACTCCCAAGAGCCGCTGGTGGATCTGGCTGATCGTCGCCGTCGTCGTAATTGGCGGCGGATGGTGGTGGCAGCGCGGCGGGACCACCCCCGCGGCGAAAGCCGGCGGCGACGCGGCCTCCCGGCCGGTGATGGTGACGACCGCGGCAGCGCACCAGGGCGACATCGGGATCTATTTGAACGCATTGGGCACAGTGACGCCCGTTTATACGGTGACCGTGACCAGCCGGGTGCAAGGTGAGATCACGCAGGTCTACTATCACGAAGGGCAAATGGTGCGGAAGGGCGATCCGCTGGTTGAAATCGATCCGCGCCCTTATCAGGCGGCGTTGACGCAAGTCGAAGGACAACTGGCGCACGATCAGGCGGTTTTGACGGAAGCCAAAATCGATCTGGAACGCTACCGGCAAGCGCTCAATCGCAACGCCATCGCCAAGCAGCAGGTTGACGATCAGGAGCAGGTCGTGCTGCAAGATGAAGGCACGGTGAAAAACGACGAGGGCATGCTCGCCAATGCCAAGGTCAATCTGGTCTACACGCATATCACCGCGCCCATAGAGGGGCGCGTGGGACTGCGGCTGGTCGATCCGGGAAATATCGTGCAGGCCAACAGCACCACTGCGTTAGTAGTGATCACGCAGCTCCAGCCCATCACGGTTATTTTCAGCATCGCCGAAGATCATCTTTCCCAGATTCAACAACAGTTGCTCAAGGGAAAGAAACTGACGGTGGACGCTTTCGACCGCGAAGGAAGCACGAAACTGGCGTCCGGCGTGCTGCTGACTCTCGATAATGTCATCGACCCAACCACCGGGACCTTGAAACTCAAGGCAATCTTTGACAACAAAGACAACGCACTTTTCGCGAGCCAGTTCGTGAACATCAAACTGCTGGTCGACACCCAACACAATGTGACTTTGATTCCTTCTCAGGCGATTCAGCGCAACGCCCAAGGGGCTTTTGTCTACGCGATCAAAAGCGACCAGACCGCCTCCATGCGAACGATTGTCCCCGGCACTACGGATGGGGCGGTGACCGCCGTGCAAGGTGTGGAACCGCAGGAAGCGGTTGCTGTGACGGGATTCGACAAGCTTCTGGATGGCGCGAAAGTCGCGGTCCGCGCGCCCTCGGGCAACAGCGGCGGAACTTCAGCTCAGGGACAGGGACAAGGACAGGGCCAGCCCCATCAAACCGGCCAGAATAACCAGGGCCAATCTGCTCCGTCGGGAAGTGGAGCGGCCTCCGCAGGCAAAAACGGAGCCTCGCATCAGTGAGTCCCTCTCGTCCATTCATCTTGCGGCCGGTAGCCACGTCGCTGTTGATGGCGGCCATCTTGCTCGCGGGCTTCGTCGCCTATCTCCAGTTGCCAGTATCGGCGCTGCCGGAAGTCGACTACCCCACCATTCAGGTGGTCACGTTTTATCCGGGCGCCAGTCCCGACGTAATGGCCTCGGCCGTAACCGCGCCGCTGGAGCGCCAATTCGGCCAGGTCCCCGGCCTCAATCAGATGACTTCCACGAGTTCGGACGGAAGCTCCATCATTGTTTTGCAGTTTTCTCTTGAGCTGAACATCGACGTCGCCGAGCAGGAAGTACAAGCGGCCATCAACGCCGCGCAAACCTATCTGCCTTCCGATCTGCCGGTCCCGCCGATCTATAGCAAAACCAATCCGGCAGACACGCCGATTCTCACCCTGGCGCTTTCTTCCAAATCGATTCCGCTGTCGCAGGTGGAAGACCTCGCCGACACGCGCTTCGCGCAAAAAATTTCGCAACTCCCCGGCGTGGGACTGGTCAGCATCAGCGGCGGCCAAAAGCCTGCCGTGCGGGTGCGCGTAAATCCCACCGCGCTTTCCTCCTACGGCATCAATCTCGAGGATGTGCGCACCGCCCTGCAGTCGACCAGCCTCGATCAGGCGAAGGGCAACTTCGACGGCCCGCAACAGGATTACCAGATTCAATCGAACGACCAACTGCTCACCGCCTCCGATTTCGCGCAAGTTATCATCGCCTACCACAACGGGTCGCCGGTAAAGCTTTCGGAAGTGGCCACCGTCGACAATGACGTGGAAAACAATCGTCAGGCGGCATGGATGAACGAGACTCCCGCGGTTATCGTCAACATTCAACGCCAGCCCGGCGCGAATATCATTCAGGTGGTCGATCGCATTAAGAGATTGCTTCCCGTCCTGAAAAGCAATCTCCCCTCCGCCGTTCAAGTGGATGTGTTGACCGACCGCACCACTACCATCCGGGCTTCCGTCAAAGACGTCGAGTTCGAACTCATGCTCACCGTGGCGCTGGTGGTCATGGTCATTTTTCTGTTCTTGCGCAATGTTTCGGCCACCACCATTCCCAGCGTTGCTGTCCCGCTCTCCATCGTAGGCACGTTCGGCGTGATGTATCTCGCGGGCTTCAGCTTGAACAACCTCACGCTAATGGCCCTCACGATTTCGACGGGCTTCGTAGTCGATGACGCCATCGTCATGATCGAGAACATCATCCGCTTCATCGAAGAGGGCGATCCTCCACTCGAAGCGGCGCTTAAAGGCTCGGAGCAGATCGGTTTCACGATCGTATCGCTGACCATTTCCTTGATTGCAGTGTTGATTCCGCTGCTCTTCATGGGCGACATCGTCGGCCGGCTATTCCGCGAGTTTGCCATCACCTTGAGCGTGACCATCCTCGTCTCGGCCGTGGTTTCGCTGACGCTCACTCCCATGATGTGTTCGCGCATACTGAAAAGCACGCACGGGCGCAAGCAGAGCCGCTTCTACGTGGCTTCAGAGCACGCCTTCGAAAGCACCATTGCCTTCTATGGGAGAACCTTGCAGTGGGTGTTGAAACGCCAGACCGCTACTCTTCTCGTGGCGGCGGGCACGCTGGTGCTGACCATCGTGCTCTACATCATCGTCCCCAAGGGTTTCTTTCCGGTGCAAGACACCGGAATCATTCAGGGCATTTCGGAAGCCGGGCAGTCCATCTCTTTTCCTGCCATGGCGGAAAAGCAGCAGCAACTCACCCATGTGATCCTGCAGGATCCCGCGGTTGAGAGTCTTTCTTCCTTCATCGGCATCGACGGCACCAACACCACCTTGAACAGCGGCCGTATCCAAATCAATTTGAAGCCCCTCGAAGAGCGCAAAACCAACGCCTCGGATATCATCCGGCGCCTCCAGCCAAGTCTGGAAAAGATCGATGGCATTACGCTCTACATGCAGCCGGTGCAGGACCTCACCGTCGAAGATCGCGTGAGCCGCACGCAATATCAGTACACCCTCGAAGATCCCGATCAGCGCGAACTGAATTACTGGACGGCCAAGCTCATGGCCAAACTGCAAGCGATTCCCGAGCTTCGCGACTTGGCCACCGACCAGCAAACCTCCGGTCTCGCCGCCTCGCTCACCATCGACCGGGTTACCGCGTCCCGCATGGGCATCACGCCGCAGGCGATCGACCAGATGCTCTACGATGCTTATGGACAGCGGCAGGTTTCCACGCTGTACACGCAGTTGAACCAGTACCACATCGTGCTTGAAACTCAACCCGAATTTCAGAAGAACCCAGCGAAGTTGCAGGACATCTACGTTCGTTCGGCCTTGGCTTCAACCGCACTTACGACCGGCTCTTCCAGCACGCAGACGGTCACCGCGACCACGGCTTCCGGAAATTCCGCCTCCTCTGCTGCGGCCAGTCCTTCCGCTTCCCCCAACACCCTTGCCAGTTCGGGCTCCGCCAATCCCAGCGCTGTGACGACCGTAAATGGCGCCGCTATTCCGTTGAGCGCCATCACCCGCTTCGAAATGAAGAGCAGCCCCCTGTCCGTCAATCACCAGGGACAATTCCCCGTCGTCACCATCTCGTTCAACCTGGCGCCGAATGCGTCGCTCGGCGAAGCAACCGATGCTATCGACAAGGCGCAGCGCGAAATCGGCATGCCGCTCAGCGTACAGGGCGCGTTTCAGGGCACCGCCGCTTCGTTTCAAGCTTCCTTGTCGAACGAGCCGTTGTTGATTCTCGCCGCTCTGGTCACCGTTTATATCGTCCTCGGCGTTCTTTACGAAAGCTTCATACATCCCCTCACCATTCTGTCGACCCTGCCCTCCGCCGGAGTGGGCGCGATTCTGGCCCTGTTGATTTGCCGCCAGGAACTCAGCGTAGTCGCCCTCATCGGCATCATCCTGCTGATCGGTATCGTCAAGAAGAACGGAATCATGATGATCGACTTCGCGCTGGAGGCGGAGCGCAAAGATGGCAAGAAGCCGGAAGCCGCTATTTATGAAGCCTGCCTCTTGCGTTTTCGTCCCATCATGATGACCACCATGGCCGCGTTGCTGGCCGGCTTGCCACTCGCCCTTGGCACCGGAATTGGCTCGGAACTTCGCCGCCCTCTGGGCATCTCCATGGTTGGCGGCTTGCTCTTGAGCCAGGTTCTCACTCTCTACACGACTCCAGTCATTTACATCTTCTTCGACCGGCTCGCGCAGCGTTATTCTTCACGCCGCGCGCCGGATTCCGGACCTGAGGCTGTCCCAGCGGATTAATGCGGATGAATTACGAATGAGTCTCTCTTCTCCATTTATTCGGCGGCCTGTAGCCACTACTCTCCTGACCGCAGCCATCGTGCTGGCAGGCGCCGTGGCCTTTCGGGAGTTGCCGGTCTCGCCGCTGCCGCAGATCGATTTCCCCACCATTTCGGTGGGCGCAGCTTTGCCGGGAGCCAGCCCGGAGATTATGGCTTCCTCGGTCGCGACTCCCTTGGAACGCCAGTTCGGGAGAATTGCCGGCATCACCGAAATGACCTCGTCCAGTTATCTCGGCACCACCAGCGTCACCCTGCAGTTTGATTTGAACCGGGACATTAATGGCGCCGCTCGCGACGTCCAAGCCGCAATCAATGCCGCGCGCAGTAACTTGCCCTCGAATCTCCCCGGCAATCCCACCTATCGAAAGGTCAACCCAGCCGATGCTCCAATCATGATTCTGGCGCTAACGTCTGGTGTGTACGACCGCGGCAAGCTGTACGACGCGGCCTCCACCATCATGCAGCAGCGTCTTTCTCAGCTTCAGGGCGTCGGCCAGGTGAGTGTGGGCGGTAGTTCGCTGCCGGCAGTGCGGGTGGATGTGAATCCGACGCAACTCAACAACTATGGTCTCGGCTTGCAGGACGTTGCCGCCATGCTGAGCCGGCAGAACGCCAACAGTCCGAAGGGGCAAGTCACTAATAGCGCAATCAGCGCCGACATCGTAACTAACGACCAGCTTCTGAAGGCGGTGGACTACATGCCGCTGGTGGTCGGCTACCACAATGGCGCTGCCGTCAAGTTGTCCGATGTCGCGAACGTTCAGGACTCCACGGAAAACATACGCGCTGCCGGCTTCGTCAACGGCAAGCCGTGTGTCCTCATCATTATTTTCCGCCAGCCCGGCGCCAACATCATCGAGACCGTGGACCGCGTTCGGGCCGCGCTTCCGGCACTCAGAGCCTCGATCCCTTCCGCCATTGACACGCAAATTGTGCTCGACCGCACTCTCACCATCCGCGCTTCGGTTCGCGACGTCGAGCGCTCGCTAATGATCTCGATTTCCCTGGTAATTCTGGTAGTCTTCGTCTTCCTGCGCAGCGTCCGCGCCACCTTGATTCCCAGCGTCGCCGTCCCCGCCTCCCTGATCGGCACCTTCGGCGTGATGTACCTTTTTCACTACAGCATCGACAATCTCTCGCTCATGGCCCTCACCATTTCGACGGGCTTTGTGGTGGACGACGCGATTGTGGTCATCGAAAACATCACCCGCTATCTCGAGCAGGGCATGGCGCCCATGGAAGCGGCGCTCAAGGGCGCGAGTGAAATCGGCTTCACCGTGCTGTCCATCAGCATTTCCCTGGTTGCCGTCTTCATCCCGATTCTGATGATGGGTGGCATCGTCGGCCGGCTGTTCCGCGAATTTGCCGTGGTGCTCTCGGTCGCCATTCTGGTATCCCTGGGCATCTCTCTAACCACGACACCGATGATGTGTTCCCGCCTGTTGAAGAACCTTCGGGATGAGCAGCACGGCAAAGCGTACCGTGCCAGCGAGCGCGCGTTCAATTCGGTCCTCGGCCTCTACGAGCGCAGCTTGGGCTGGGTCCTCGAACACTCCCACCTGACGCTGGCCGTTCTAGGCCTCACCATCGCCTTCAATTTTTACCTTTTTTGGGCCGTCCCCAAGGGATTCTTTCCCCAGCAGGATAACGGCGTCGCCTTCGGCGGCATCCAGGGCTCGCAGGACACATCCTTTCAGGCCATGCAAAGGGCCACGCAACGCATCGTCGATGTCGTCAAAACGGATCCGGGCGTGCAGAACGTCATGGCGTTCACGGGCGGCGGCGGCCCCACCAATGGCGGCTTCATCTTCATGGGCCTGAAGCCTCTGGCAGAACGCAACGCGAGCTCCAGCCAGATCATCGACCGTCTGCGTCCTAAACTTCTTTCGGTCGCTGGCGCAAACACCTTCATGCAAGCCGCACAGGATCTGCGCATCGGCGGACGGGGAAGCAGCGCGCAATATCAGTACACGATTCAAAGCGACAATTTGCAGGATCTAGTGCAGTGGGGTCCGGTGCTTCTGCAGCAAATGCGGAAAATACGGCTTCTCACCGACGTGAATACCGACCAGCAGAACAGCGGTCTCCAGGCCATGCTTACCTATGACCGCGAAACCGCTTCGCGCCTCGGCATTACCCCGCAGATGCTCGACAACTCGCTCTACGAAGCCTTCGGCCAAGCCCAGGTTTCGACCATGTATACCAACATCAACCAGTACCATGTGGTGCTCGAAGTCGCACCGAAGCACTGGCAATCACCGGTGGATTTGAACGACGTGTACATACGGGCCGCGCAGGGGAAGGTCGTTCCGCTCAGCGCCGTGGCGCATTACGAGGCGAACACAGCGCCGCTAGCTGTCAATCACCAGGGTCAATATCCCTCGGTTTCTATCTCCTTCAACCTTGCCCCAGGCGTGGCTCTCAGCGACGCGTCCCGGGCCATCCTTGCCATGGAACAAAAAATCGGCATGCCCAGCACCATTACCGGCATGTTCTCCGGTACTCTTCAGGCCTTCCAGTCTTCCCTGGCGACGGAACCTTTTCTCATTATCACCGCTCTCCTGGCCGTTTATATCGTGCTGGGCATTCTCTACGAGAGTTACATCCATCCCCTCACGATTATTTCCACCCTCCCCTCCGCGGGAGTCGGCGCCCTCCTGGCCCTCAGGCTGTTTCACAAGGACCTTAGCATTATCGCGATCATCGGCGTTATTCTCTTAATTGGTATCGTGAAGAAGAACGCCATTCTGATGATCGACTTTGCGCTGGCCGCCGAACGCAGCGAAGGCATGAGCCCTCGGGATGCCATTTATAAGGCCTGCATTCTGCGCTTTCGGCCCATCCTGATGACCACCATGGCTGCGCTCTTTGGCGCGATGCCGCTGGCTTTCGGCCGAGGCACGGGGTCGGAGCTTCGCAATCCTCTCGGCATCACCATTATCGGCGGCCTGATCCTGAGCCAGATGCTCACGCTCTACACCACGCCGGTCGTTTATCTCTCGCTCGACCGCTTGCGGGTCAAATGGCTGCGCTCTCACGGCAAGCTCGAAGCGCAAAGACAAATCGAGTCCTTCGGATGACAAGTACTTATCAGCGACGCGAACTCAAGATCGGAAACGGTGGAGCGCCGGGCGTCCTCGCCCGGCCAGTCGTGCGAGAGGCCCGTCGCTCCACTCTCGACATAGCCACGGCAAGGAGTCCGAGACACCGATGAAGGCAACGAACAAAATCCGCGCTGCGGCCGCGCTGCTCTGCGGTGCACTCGTCTTCCTCTTGCAAGGCTGCGTTGTCGGCCCGAAATACAATCGCCCCACCATGCAGGCGCCGGGAGCTTACAAAGAAGTCACCCCCGACGATCTCAAGAAGATGGACGGCTGGAAAGTCGCGCAGCCGCAGGACAGCGCTCTCCATGGCAAGTGGTGGGAGACTTTCGGCGATCCCCAACTGAACGGCCTCGAAGAGCAAGTCAACATTTCCAATCAAACCGTCGCCGCTGCGTTCGCCAACTTCATGGCGGCACGCGCCCTGGTGCGGGAGGCGCGCGCGCAATATTTCCCGACTGTAACCGCCGGCGCAAGTATCACTCGCCAGCGCCAGGCCACTACCGGAGCGAATGGCCAGCCCACCGGGACAACCTTCAACGAATACTCTCTACCCTTCGACGCTTCCTGGACGCCCGATTTGTGGGGACGCGTGCACAACCAGGTTCGTGCCAACGTTGCCAACGCGCAAGCCAGCGCCGCCGACCTGGAAAACACCCGCCTGACCGCGCAAGCGGAACTGGCCGTCGATTACTTCCAACTGCGCGGGCAGGACGCTCTCAAACAACTGCTGGATTCAACCGTCGTGGCTTATGACGAGTCCCTGAAACTGACCAAGGCCCTGTATGAGACCGGTATCGACTCCGATGAATCCGTCGCCCAAGCCGAAACTCAGCTCGAAGCCACGCGCGCGCTCGACACCAATATTGGCATTCTGCGGTCGCAATACGAGCATGCGATTGCGCTCCTGGTTGGCCACCCCGCGTCTTCCTTCTCGATCGCCGCCGAGCCCTTGAAAACTCCGCCACCCGCCATTCCGTTTGGCGTTCCCTCGCAACTTCTGGAGCGCCGCCCGGATATCGCCGCGTCCGAGCGCCTGATGGCCCAGGCCAACGCGCTGATCGGCGTCCAAAAAGCTGCTTATTATCCAACCGTGACGCTGAGCGCTTCTTTCGGATTTCAAAGCACGAAGGGTTCCAGCTGGTTTACCTGGCCAAGCAGATTCTGGTCCGTTGGCCCCGCCATATCCGAGTTGATTTACGACGGCGGCCTGCGTCGTGCCACCGTCGAACAGTATCGCGCGCAATATGATCAGACGGTCGCCAACTATCGCAACACTGTCCTTACCGCGTTTGGGCAAGTCGAGGATAATCTTTCATCCCTGCGCATTCTTTCCCAGGAAATCCAGGAACAAGACACCGCGATCGGGTCCGCGCAGCGCAGCCTGAACCTGGCCACCGACCGTTACCGGCTCGGCATCGACCCCTACCTCAACGTCATTACCGCCCAGACCGCGCTCTTCAGCAATCAGCAGACAGCCGTGAACCTGCGCATCGAGCAAATCGTGGACAGCGTGCAATTGATCGAGGCACTTGGCGGAGGTTGGGATTCCTCCACGCTTCCCACCTCGCAACAGATTGTTTCGCGACAGGCCCAGATCCCGGCCATGACTCCGCTTCAACCCGCCGCGAGCCAGCCGCCAGCTTCATCCACTCCCTGATCATTACTCGATAGTGCATCGGCTGGAGAGTCTCGCCGTTTTCGGCCACGACCTAGATTCCGAAGCTGTAGGGTGTGCGAAGCACTCGGGAACATTGCCGGCCTCTACAACGTAAATAGAGGAATGGACACGTTTATACGCCGAATCAGTCGACGAGCCCGTTTCATGCTGCTCGGATTACTCGCAGTTCCTCTTTATTCACAACAGCCCGCCGCTTGGAAAGACCCATCCCCCCACATCACACGATTTGTGACCGTAGACAAGAACGTTCGCCTGGAAGTGCTCGACTGGGGCGGTTCTGGCACTCCCCTCGTGCTCCTGGCCGGAGGCGGAGACACGGCACACGTGTTTGATGAACTCGCGCCCAAGCTAGCGGCCAGCTTCCATGTTTACGGCATTACGCGGCGCGGCTTCGGAGAATCCGGCTTTTCCGCTACCGAGTTCGGAGCCGATCGCCTCGGCGACGACGTGCTCGCCGTCCTTGACTCGCTCCAACTGAAAAGGCCGGTGCTGGTGGGACACTCAATCGCCGGAGAGGAGTTGAGTTCGGTTGCCAGCAGGTACCCCAGTCGTGTCGCCGCGCTGGTTTATCTCGAAGCCGGATATCCCTATGCGTTCGATAACGGCAAGGGACCGGCCATGAAGGACTTTCAGAGTATCAGCGGGCCTCAACCGCCGCCGCCAGGTGAATCCGATTTGGCCAGCTTTAGTGCACTACAACAATACTATCTGCGAGTTCTCGGATTCACATACCCCGAGGCGGAACTGCGCCAGCAGTGGGATTCGACGCCAGACGGAAGGCTTGGCAAGCAGCGCGACTTTCCCGGTTACGCCACTATTATGGCCGGCATGAAAAAGTACACCGATATTCCGGTGCCCGCGCTCGTAATTTTTGGAATTCCCCACGGTCAAGGGAACTGGGTCGATAGCAGCACCGATCCCAAGGTGTGTGAGGCGGCCAAAGCCTATTCTGCGGCATTGACAGCTTTGACAGAGAGCCAGGCGAAGGCTTTTGAAAACGGCGTTCCAACCGCGCGAGTAGTTAGGCTGCGTGGTGCGCATCACTACGTCTACTTATCAAACGAAGCGGACGTACTGCGTGAAATGCGCTCCTTTATCAGCGGCCTGCGGCAGCGATGACCGGGCAAATCGCAAACCTCGCACTCAATACATGCGTACTCACTTCTCGCGAACGATGCGAAAGGCGTACGCATACTTGCCCGGAGCTTGCGCCGGAACTTGAATATGCAAGCCGTCCGCCTGCTGCTCGAACGTGAGCTTCGCATCGGAACCAAGCAGCGCAACAGATACGACTTTCCCGCCAGCGGCCGTGTTGCTCGCCAGCGAATGGATGACCGCCTCCCCGCTCGCCGGCCAGCCGAGTTCAATCGCGTACAGCGTGTCGCTCTTGGTGGTGAAGCGAAAGTCTTCGGCAGTGTATTCGCTGGCTTCGGTGTCGTGGAAAGCGCCCGCGACAACTTTGGTCGGGCCTTCCCCATAAATCTTCCACGGGCGCGTGCCGTAAATAGCGTCCCCGTTGACCTTCAGCCAGGAACCCACATCCCGCAGCACTTGCTGCGCTTCGTCGGGTATGGTGCCGTCCGATCGAGGCCCGATGTTCAAAAGCAGGTTGCCATTCTTGCTCACGATATCGACAAGCTGGCGAACGATGAACTGCGGCGACTTGAAAGTGTCGTTCTCGATGTAGCCCCACGATCGATTGCTAACCGAAGTGTCCGTTTGCCAGTAGAGTGGGCGAATCCCAGCCAGTTGGCCGCGCTCAATGTCGAGCACCGCGGAATGCTCCTGCATCGCGTAATCCTTGTAATCGATTACTCCCACGTGATCGCCATATTTTAGCGACGCGTTGTAGTAGAACGCCGCAAAACGAGCCAGGTTCGGACGAATCGAAGCGTGCCCGATCCACCAGTCGAAGTACAGAATATCGGGGTGGTATTTCTCCACGATCTCCGAAGAGCGGGCAAGCCAGTCGTCGGCCCACGCCGAGGAAACGTAGGTAAAGTCGTCGGAAAGCGGTGTGCCCTCCGGTTTGTCCATCCAGATGTGCGCCGGTCCGTAAAAATCCGCGTACTTAGGATCGTTGATGTCGGACGGAATGCTGCGGCCCACGCCCAGGAAAAAATTGTGTTCCACGCGGTGTGACGAAGCGCCAAAGTGGAGGCCCTCGGCACGCACCGCCTTCGCCAAATCGCCAATCACGTCGCGGTGCGGCCCCATCTTCGCCGCCGTCCAGTCGCTGAGGCCGCTGTCATACATGGCAAAACCGTCATGATGTTCAGCAACCGGAACGACATACTTCGCACCCGCCTCCTTAAACAGCCGCGCCCAAGCTGCCGGATCATAGTGCTCGGCCTTAAACATCGGAATGAAATCTTTATAGCCAAACTTGTCTTGCGGTCCGTAAGTGGCAATCTGGTGCTTGTACTCGTCGGTGCCTGCCTGATACATGTTTCGCGGATACCATTCGTTGGCAAAAGCGGCGACCGAGTAAACGCCCCAGTGAATGAAAATTCCAAACTTAGCGTCTTTGTACCACTCGGGCACTTCGTATTTCTGGAGCGATTCCCAATCCGGCCTGTACGGACCAATAGCGTCCAAGCGGTCCACTTCTTTAAGGATGGTCGAGCGTTGGCCATCATACTTCGCGCTAGCTTTCTGCCAAGCTTGGTCAATCGCCGCCGGCGGTTCAGACGCGGTGGGAGCAGTAGGAGAAGTTGCGCTCTGCCCATACATCCAAGAAGAGAAAACGGCAAACGCCAGCAAGACAACGCCAGCGCCAATAAGTCTACGAATCGGCCTTATACATATAAAGGATGGTATGCCTGAGAACATGGGGTTCCTTTCCTCAAAAACGCCGTGAATTTTGCGAAACGGTCAATCTCGGAGCTTCATCCGTTCCTATATCGCTTCTGCCGGATGTCCGGCTTTGGCCCCGGCAAAGGCATAGCCTGCCACAAAAATATACGCCACCAGCGGCACCAGATACGCGGGACCAATGCTGTGGCACCTGTCGCCAATCAGACCCATGAGTAGCGGCAAAAAAGCCCCTCCGACGATGGCCATCACAATCAGCGAGCCGCCGATCTTCGTGTTGGGCCCAAGCCTCTTCAACCCCAGCGCGAAAATGGTAGGAAACATCAGCGACATAAAAAAACTGGTGAGAAACATCGCCCAGAGTCCGGCCCAGCCTGGGTGCAAAACGCCGAACGCAACCAATGCGACGTTCGCCAGCGCAAATGCACCTAGCAGCTTGCTAGGCGCGATGAAGCGCATCAGGTAGGCGGAGGTAAAGCGGCCGACCCCGAACGCCGCCAGGGTGCCAGTGAGAAAGTATCCGGCCACTTTCTCCGGCTGGTGCGTAAATTCCTGAACGTACTGAATGAAGTAACTCCAGGTGCCCACCTGCGCGCCGACGTACATGAACTGCGCCACCACCGCCAGCAGAAAGTGCGGATACCGGAACAACTCCCGGAAATGCCCATGGTCGCCGCCCGCTTCGTGCTCGCTCTGAATGCTCGGGAACTTCGTCCGCCAAATCAACAGCGCCCAGCACACCGCAATCGCTCCCAGCACCAGATAAGGCTTTACCACGCGCAAGGTCTCCGAGCGCAGGTACGCGTCATAAAGGTGCTGCGCCTTCATGGAATCAATCTGCCGCGGATTCAGTTCCACCCCGGAGAAAATAAACACCGTGCCCACCAGCACCCCGCAAATGGAGCCCAGCGGATTGAACGCTTGCGAAAAATTCAAGCGTCTTTCGGAACTCTCCGGATCGCCCAGTTGCGCAATAAAAGGATTCGAGGCAGTCTCCAGGAACGACAACCCGCTCGCAATCACGAAGAGCGCGAAGAGGAAGAACCCGTATCTTCCCACCATCGCCGCCGGCCAGAACAGGAACGTTCCCAGACCAAACAGAAGCAACCCGATCACAAATCCCGCCTTGTACCCCAGCCTGCGCATGAGCAGAGCGGCCGGCATCGCCAGGAGAAAATAGCCCATGTAGAAAGCCGATTGCACCAGTCCCGCCTGGAGTCGGTTAATGGCAAACGACTTCATGAACTGCCGGATCAGCACATCATTCAGATTGTTGGGGATGCCCCACAGGAAAAAGAGCGCAGTAACTAGAATGAACGGCACCAGGTTCCCGGCCGGAAAGAGCGCGCTCGGTTTCGGTTTGCCTGCAGTTGTGGTCGGACTCGCAACATTCGAAACACCCATGGTAGAACGCCCTTCTTATTCGGAACTGCCCGGCAGTTATGTTCTATCTCACTCCAAACGCGTCGTCACTTTCTCGATCCGCGACCGGTCGTGTGTCGATTTTTGCGCTTCATCGCCAAACGCAGCCGGCCTTCGGCATCGGCATCCCAATAGGCGCAATCCAGTTCGAAAAAGACGGAAGTGTAGGGAATCGTCATATTGGTCTTGATGACGAGCACACGAAAGGTCTGGCCAGCACGGTCGAGCTTCCGGATGATCTCCTCGTGCGGAAGAACACTGACGTCGAAACCCTCCAGCAGACTCGCAAGCCGCTCTCGATAAGTGCTGATTCCGGGCGCACCCTGCTCGGGAACGAACTTCAATTCCCGGTCGGTGTAAACGATGGGTTTGACGTGTCCGGATGCTCGAAGCATTCCCAGAACCTTCTCCACGACCACCGTCTGTTCCGCGCTGGCCACAATCGTTTCGATTCCGTCCCGAGACTGCGCCGGATACGCTGAATCGGCAACCACGACCCAGTTACGGTGCCCGTAGAGCGGCAGCCGCTCCTGCAAAATCCGCTCCCAATTCAAGAGCGAGCGCGCCGGGAGATTTCGGCCGGCGTCCTCGACTGCGCTCTTCATTATTATTAGGTCTCCTCGTCAGCCAACTTCATCGGATAAGTTCATTTCGCGGCCAACTCTTCGTCGAAGCACACAGCGACTTTGCCACACTTGCCGGAAGCCATGAGCGCATACGCGTCCGCTGCGTCCGCGAGCGCAAAGCGGTGCGTGATGATGTCCGCCGGATGCAGGTTCCAGCGCACCAACCGCTCCACCAGTTCCTCCATCAACCACGTCGACGTCACCCATGAGCCATAAATCGTCTTCTGATCGTGAATGATGTCCGGGGACGGATTGAATTCGACCGTTCCGCCTTCCCCGATGAAAACAATCTTGCCCCATTTGCGCGTGGCGCGGATCGCCGTGGCCCGAGCCGTGGCATGCGCGGAACAGTCCAGTGCGCGCTCGACGCCGAATCCGCCAGTCAGGTCTCGCACCTGGGCCACGTTGTCGGGCCCAGCGCTCAGCACGACGTCGCACAGCCCCAGATCCTTCGCCAGTTGCAGGCGCTCAGGCACCACATCGATGCCGATGATGGTCTGCGCGCCCAGCTTGCGGCACAGCGCGCCCGCTGCCAGTCCCACCGGGCCGAGTCCCGTGATCAGCACGGCATCGTTACCGCTGATCCCGATCTTCTCGATCCCCTCATAAACCGTCCCGAATCCACAAGCGACTTGCGCGCCATCGGCGTAGGAGAGACGATCCGGAAGAGCGATGAGATCTTTTTCTTCTGCCAACATGTAATCGGCCATGCCACCGTCGCGCTGCCAGCCATACGCGCGCCGGTACTTTTCGCTGGTGCAAGAAATCATGTATCCCCGGCGGCAATCGTTACACACGCCACAGCCGGAGATGTGATACACAATCACCCGATCGCCCACCTGGAAGCGGCGGCATCCCGGCCCAACCTCCACGATCTGGCCGCATGGTTCATGTCCAGCAATCACTCCCTGATATCCTTCCGGCCCTTTGCCCAGATGCTCGTGATAAATGCAACGGATGTCGGACCCGCAAATCGTCGAGGCCTTAACCCGCAGCAGAACCTCGCCATGTCCCGGACGCGGCACCGGCAAGCTTCGAAGATCGACGGTGCTGTTCCCAGGCAGGAACGCGGCTTGCATGGTTTGATCGATGATCTGACTCATTGAGTAATCTCGCCGTTCACATCCCAGAGGTCTTCCCAGGATTGTCCTTCCTTCCACAGAAAGACCTGTCCTTTGATCAAGCGGCAATTCCGGTCGATCTTAGCGATCTCGTCCATTTCCTCCCGAGTTAGAGGCTCCCTAACAACGCCAAGAAGATTGCCGAGGTAGTGGCGCCGGTTTGTCGAAAACGGAATCGGCGTCTGACCGCGTTGCACCGCCCACTTAATGCAAACCACCGCAGGATACACTCCGATGCGATTGGCGATTCTAATAATGACCGGATCCTCGGTCGGCACCGTGTCTTCCGGTGTGCGGTCGCGCTCCGGCCGCCCCGGAGACCCAATCGGGCTGTAACCCACCGGAACCATGCCGTTCGCCATCACAAACTCGAATAGCTCCGGCTGCTGGAAATGGGGATGCAGTTCCATCTCGTTCACCGCGGGCTTGATCCGCGCGTCGCGGAGGACCAGCTTCAACTTCGGGATGGTCATGTTTGAGGTGCCAATATGGCGAACCAGTCCCCGGTCCACCAGTTCTTCCATTTTTCTCCACGTCTTCATGAAGTCGGCATGGATGTAAGGCCGAGCATCCTCGCTGCGCGAGGTCACATCGCAGCCCGGCGGATGAAAATTGGAAAAGGGCCAGTGCACCAGATACAAATCCAGATACTCCAACTGGAGATCCGCGAGTGATTTCTTGCAGGACGGAATCACGTCGTTTTCGCCATGCTTGTCGTTCCAGAGCTTCGAGGTCACCCACAATTCTTCGCGCCTGACGCCCGTTCGCACGACTTCTTGCAACGCGTGTCCAATGCGATCTTCGTTGCCGTACACCGACGCGCAATCGAAGTGCCGATAGCCCACAACCGCGGCGTCTCTGACCGCGTCCGCGACCGCGTCGGCCGAAACATGGTCGGAACCGAATGTGCCCAACCCGATACCAGGCATTCGAGCACCGGTATACAAGCGTCTTTGCGGAACCTCTGCTGGATCGACACACCCGTCCGCTCTTAGTTCGGGCGTATCCCTTTCATTCATGTTTGATCCTCGTCCGGCTTAGCCGGCAGCGTCCAGTTCACTCTGAGTTATTGGTTCGAGCGACCTAAGATTGTAGCGCAGACTTCCTCGACTGCAGCAGATTTGCTGGCTGCGCGCAAAAGGCCGCCTGCCGGCGGCCTTTGCGGTATTCACTTTCTTATGATCTTGCGTCTTGCGCTTCCGAGCGCTTGCGACTACTTCGGAGCGATCACACCAAACGTACCTGCCAGATTGTTGTACGGACCGGCGGTGAAGAAAAGTTGGTTAGTCCGGCCGTTGCTTGCCGCGCCTCCGCCGAACTCAATCCCCCAGAGCTGATCGATGATGATGTCCTTGCCGTTCGCGTCCCTCACCGTGCCCACAAACTTGCCGGTTTGGATGTTGAAGGCATTGATGGTGCCGCTGTTCGTGTTGTTCGAGACCAGCAGAGTGTTGCTGAGCGGCCCGAAATTAGTGGGCGCCACGGCGAAGCCCCAGGGCTGGTTCAAGGGCGCGCCCCCCGCGAGTGTTTTCACGAATGTGCCGTCCTCCTGGAAGATGTCGATGTAGCCGCCGGGCGCTTCGTTTGCCTGGGCAAACGCTACGTAGACCAAGCCATTGATGTCCTGAATGCCGAACGGCGCGTAGCCCGCCGGCAGCGTGCTGTCGGTAAACGAATTGACCAGGTTGAAGCTTCCGTCGTACACCTCGACTACGTTCTGGGCAAGGTTGGCGGCATAAAGAAGATTGCCGGAAGCCCTGTTTGTAATGGCGAGGCCGGTGTAGTTCGCGCCCGCCGCCCAGTTATTCACCACGATGATCGCATCATTGCGGTTGGTCCCCGGAGCCCATCCGCTGATGGTCCCATCCAAAGTCGCGAACAGAAAGAACGAGTTCGCTCCGTTGATCTGAAAATCTGACGACCCGTTGGCCACAATTCCGGTCGGTTGACCCGGACCCGCACCGTTGTATGAGGGAACTGAAACCACCAACCCCTCCTTGACTCCGGTGCCCGTGTAGATTGTCGACCAGCCTGAGCCTTGATCGCTGACCCAGAAGGGGCTGCCCGCGCTCCGAGCCAGTCCCCAGCCGTTCACTTGCAGCGGGTCCATGAACTTGGCCGTTTTTGCCTGATTCGAATCCAGATTCCTGAGTTGATACTGCGCCAGGGCCGCGTTCGAAACGAACAATACCGCGAGCCCGAGGCAAAGGGTGTAAGCCATCTTGTGTCGCTGCATAACAGAATCCTCCTTGGATTGTGCGAGCCGGAGCTGAGAACGAGTAAATCGCGAAGTGGCGACGCTCGAATAACAATTTCTCCGTGCTGCTGCCAGTCGAATGCTAGGTCCGCGGCCGTGACCGGTTGTCAACACAATGTCATCTGTTTGCACAATTCTTGTTGGCAAGACGCAAGCGTTAGCGGGGGATCTCTTTCCTGGACGAAGGGTCGTACCCCCCGCAGAAGAGCCCCTAACCCGTTTGTTTCCCGTGGGTGCACCTCTCTTAAATTGGGTAGGAACATGTCCTAAAGTATCGCCGCGAGAAGCCGATGAAGTAGACAAGTGGGAGTGGGCCAAGGCTCCCGCGCAGGTAAAACTAATGACAATTGGTTCGATTTCGGCCGCAAGTCTCAGTCAACACGTTCTAGCCGTAAGCGACTCCTCTCAGCTTCAGCAGGCATTGCAGACCCTGCAAACGAGTCTTACGTCGGGTGACTTGGATAGCGCCCAGTCCGCGTTCCAGACGGTGCAGAATCTAAACCAGAGTCTGGAGGCCGCCAGCGGAAGCAGTGCGTCGAACAGTTCCCAACTTTCCACCGACATGACGGCGCTCGGCAGCGCGCTGAGCTCGGGCGATCTCTCCACCGCCCAGTCCGCTTTTGCCACGGTTCAGAGCGACCTGAAAAGCAGCGCCTCGCCATCGCAGACGCTCGAAACCAGCGCCGCATCCCAATCCGAGCAGTTGGTCCAGGAACTCCTCAGCACGGTAAGTGAGAGTAGTTCATCTTCCAGCATCTCTGACAGCACGACCTCCGTACTAGAGAGGGTCTACGGAAGCCCAGGCAGCCTCAACGTCTTCGGATAGAGCCCGAGTGAATTTGAATTCCAGTATCAGCCCCGAAGGCGTCGCCCCGACGCGGATCGCATATCCCCGCAGCCTGTAAACATCCGCCCATATCGCCCCGGCGCCAAAAATTGTGTGAAACGATTCCAGCCCTTTCCGCACTATCCCTATAAGTGGAAGACATCGCGCGGTGCGGCGATGAGCCACAGTTTAGGATCCCAACCTGGAAACTCCTGGTTGGGATCCAGTAAAGTGCCGGAGCCGAAGGGGAAGCGGCTCCGGCGCTTTGTGCCCGATCTTCTCCAGCGCAGTCTTCTCCAGAGGGAGCAGATCGGATCGTCCAACGAAAGTCAAAGGAGTTTCACTCTTCCCAGTGCGCACTGCCCGCTCCATCCCGACCGGACGACATCGCAGCAGCCATGCCGCTCTGAAACGCCCGCTGCCCACGCTCGTCCCGGAAAACGGCGCCGGTTCGCCATTCCCGGTGCTACACTGTCTCCCACCTCAAAATCCCCGGGGCAAGCTCTTGCAATTCCACTCCTTCGATGAGGCCTACGTCGAACGTCTGCGCGCAGGAGACTTCCGCACGCAAGAGCATTTTGGCGCCTATTTCACCGCTCTGATCCATGTGAAATTGCGCTCTCGGCTACAGTCGCGCGAAGCCATCGAGGATGTGCGTCAGGAAACCTTTGCCCGGTTTTATGTGGCTCTGCGCGATGGCAAAATTCTGCACCCCGAGCGCCTGGGGTCGTTTATCAATTCGGTTTGCAACAATGTTCTGCTCGAGCACTATCGCGCAGCCGAGCACCACAGTTCGCTCGACGATAACGATGAACCGAAAGACTTTCCCGCCCCGGCCACGGATTCGCTGGGCTTGCTCGTCGCCAAAGAAACGGAAAAGAAAGTCCGTGAGATTCTGGAGCAGCTTCCAGAACGCGATCGCCGGTTGCTGCGCGAGGTTTTCCTCGAGGAACGCGACAAGGACGAAGTATGCCGCGACTTCGGTATAGACCGCGAATATCTGCGAGTGTTGCTGCACCGCGCCAAGCAATCGTTTAAGTCGTTATACAAAAAGAATATGGGAAACGATTCGCCGGAGTTTACTCCGGCCTGACGGCAGTGCAACGCCGGGTCGCGCCGGCGCACTATTATATGAGGGGGCATTCCATGGACCACGATGCGGTGGTTCGCCAAAAAATGACGGAGAGATATCTGCTCGGCGAACTCGATCCCGAGACTCGCGACCAATTCGAGGAGCATTTTTTTGATTGTCCCGATTGCGCCCTCGACGTCCGCGCCGGCGCCTTGTTCGTTGAGCAAAGCAAGATTGTTCTGGCAGAAAAGTCCGAGCCAGTTTCCGCCGGCCTGCCGTTAACTGTTCCGGCCCCGGTCACACCGGGATGGCTGGCTGGATTACGTCCCATCTTTCGTCCGGTCTTTGCCCTGCCCGTGATGGCCGTGCTGCTGGCGGTGATCGGATATCAGAATCTGGTGACCTATCCGCAACTCACGCGAGAACTGCGTAGCCCGCAAGTCTTGCCGTGGGCGCAGGTGAATGTCGGTACCTGGGGATCGGGTGGCCCAGCAATTACCACGCGTCCGGGGGAAGGCTTTCTTCTTTTTGTCCGGATCCCGCCCGACGGCGGCTTCTCTCATTACACGGCGGACTTATATAATCCAGCGGGAAAGCTGGAATGGTCGCTCACCATTCCGGCTACCTCCGCGCAAGATCAGTGGCCGGTCCAAGTGCCGGGAGCAAGTCGGGAAGCGGGCAGTTACACCCTGGCCGTCCGCGGAGTTACCGCATCCGGCGAGAGGAAAGAAGTCGGTCGATCGTCATTTGAATTGCAAATTCAGAAGTAAGCCCCAACGGGAGGAGTTAACAACATGGCCGCGAATCCGCAACCACCTATGGAAGACAGTCCAGCCCTGAAGCGCTACCACGTTTATCACGCCGAAGCCCACATACTCAGTGGCCACCTGGAACACCCGATCAAGCAGCCTATCGAAGACTATGGGCTCGTCGTATTGGATAAGACCCGCCGCGAAGGCCTCGTCACCCAGTCGGTCGGGGAGACCACTCTGGAAGGCTTGATTTCCTTCCGCGCGGGCCATACCCGCGTGTCCGGCAGCCAACTGATGAACAAGAAAGATCTCTGGGGCAACGATCACTCCGGCTGGGTGACACTGTCGACGTCGGTGCTCGAGGGATTCAACGTTGTGGATGTGCTCACGGCCGATCGCGTGGTGGCGCAGGTTGCCACCGAACACGCGCTAACCAACGGCCACGTTCCCAAGGTAACGTTCTTAGGCACACGCTTCGAAAACCTGCGGCTCGGTGGATATCCGGTCCAGGTCGAACTCGATCTCGCGATTTGCGGCAACAAGCCGGAAGGCGACCAGCCTTATCTCGAAGACAGCGCTTTCCTCGATCGCGTCCAGCGTCAACTCGACAGTATTGCCGACGCCAAGGATCTTCCGGAGAGCCTGGAGAAAAAGTGCGGCGCGGAGATCGCCTACATCGACGATCTCAGGAAACGCGCGAAAGGGAGCGCCAAAGGCGAGCGAAACGGCTATTCTAAGCTGCAATGCTCACTGGTCAAAAGCATCGCGCCGATTCCGCTTCCCGGGGTCAGGACGTTCGGCAACATGATTTTCATCCCGGATTTTGGCACCGTATCCCTGGCCGAAATCGAGGTCGGTGTCGGCCCCAGCTACGATGGCTTTTCAGAGCAGACGCGGCGTGGCTCAGAGCTCCAGCCCAGCGACAGCAACTACTTCACCTTGAATATGCTGAGCATGCGCCTGGGCTGCCCCGTTGGCGGGAGCGTGACGGCCGGCGGCGTTACAGCCAACGGCAACACACATCCCTAGGCTCTTCTTTTCTTGTATGCCTCATCGTTGTCTGCGGGCTGGCCTGTAATCATCGGGAAAGCCCGCAGGCGGCTTTTGAGCATGCCTACATGACGTTTGTGCACGGCGATCTGCAACAAAGTCAGGAAGACGCCGATCGAGAATACCAGCGTCTGCGCAATTCAAACCCGCAATGGGCGTGGAAGTTCAGGATTCTCGAAGCTGAATCCCTCTTGTGGCGCGGCATGTATGAGCAAGTGCTCACACTCCTTGACTCTCCGCCGACTCGACCCGACGACCGCGATTCGTTGATCGAAATCCTGGCGATCGAGGGCGTCGCCCATGCCCGGCTGCATCAGTTCCCCGAAGCAGAAGACAAGCTCGCACAAGGAATGCACATATGCGAGTTGTCCTCTGCAATAACCTGCGGCGATGTCATCCGGGCTCGTGGCGTTCTGGCCGTACAACATGGCCAGATCGATGCCGCAAAGCAGTTCTTCGAGCAATCGTTGCAGTTCGCTCGTGCCCACAACGATCGTTTCCTGGAGGAGACCGCCCTCCTCAACCTGGGCTTGACCTCGCTGCGCGAAGGGCACTTTGACGAGGCTATCGATTGGACGAATGCCGCCCATCAAGCATCAACAGCGTTGGGAGCTCGTGGCGAAGCCCAAGCGGCTCTCGGTAATCTCGGTTGGGCCTATTACAACCTCGGCGACTCCGAAAGGTCATTGGACTTGTCTCTCGAAGCCGCGAAGGGTGCGATTCAGGTTGGCGACGTTATCGATCAGTTGTATTGGACTACAAACATCGGATATATCTACGCGGGCCATGGCGACCTTGCCCACGCCAAAGATTCGTACTCGAAGGCGCTTGACCTCGCCACCAAGATCGGCGGCAGGGAAGGCATCTACAACGCCCTGCGAGCGCTCGCGCTAGTGTCAGTCGAGAGCGGCGATCTGGAAGACGCCACCAAGTATTCCGACCAGGCCATTGCGATTGCTCGGGCCGACAACAACCGCCTGGATGAACTTTACCCGCTTCTGGTCAAGGGAATGATTGCCGCCCAGTCTCACCATGCGCCGGATGCGGAACGGATATTCCGCGAGGTCGAACGCGACCCCAACGCGAATGCCTCACTGACCTGGCGGGCTGAGCACGCGCTCGCTCGACTCTATGAAGACGAAGGCCGCTTTGATGCCGCCGATCGCGAGTTCCGCGCCGCCCTGGTCACGTTCGAAGCAGCCCGATCGACACTGCGGCGCAACGACGCGAAGCTGCCGTTTTCGAACAACGCCTCCCGCATTTACGACGACTACGTTCATTTTATGGTCGCGCGTAAAAAAACGGACGACGCCCTGCGCTGGGCCGATTACAGCCGCGCCCGCACCCTCGCCGAAGGCTTGGGATTGCTGGCCAACGGAGCTTCCGCCGGGCCTACGCCGCTGCACCCCCGCCAGATCGCAAGGCAAGCGGAAGCCGCCGTTCTCTTTTATTGGCTGGGCGAGAAGCAGTCCTACTTGTGGGCGATCACGCCGAAGAATACCAGTTTGTTTACACTTCCTCCCGGCTCAGAAATCGATGCAGCCGTGCAGCGCTATCGCAAGTCTCTAGCCGGACCGCAGGATGTTCTCGAATCGGCCGACCAGGATGGCCGCTGGCTCTATCGCACGCTGATCGGGCCCGCCCAGGCATCATTGAAGAAGGACGCGAAGGTCTTCGTCATCCCGGATGGCAGCCTGAACAACCTGAATTTCGAGACTCTTCTCGTCCCTGGACCCGAGCCGTCCGAACCGAAGCCCGAACCCAATGTCGCGGAAGCGAAACTGCACTACTGGATCGAAGACGTGACCGTAGCGAATGCCAGCTCGCTGCGGGTGCTGGGCGCTGCGCGCGCGGGCAAGAGCAGGAGCAATGACAGAGAGAAACGCGAGCGCAGCCTGCTGCTCGTCGGCAACAGCGTCGCGCCCAACGATAAATATCCCGAGCTCCCGAAAGCCGCAGCCCAAATGGAAAGCGTTGCCCGGCATTTCCCGGCCGGTGGACAGCGGATACTCGCGCGCGAGCAGGCGACTCCGGCGGCGTATCTGGCCAGCAGTCCGGAGCAGTTCTCCCACATCCATTTTGTCGCCCATGGAACGGCCAGCCGCCTGAGTCCGCTCGACTCCGCGATTGTTCTGTCGAAACCTGCCCTGTTGAAGCCGGCTCTATCGAAGACCGTTCCGTCCGAAGGCGGACCCGAAAACGATTCCTTCAAACTCTACGCCCGCGACGTCATTCGCCATCCTTTGCGGGCCGATCTGGTCACCATCTCGGCTTGCTATGGAGCAGGCGAACGCGCCTACTCGGGCGAGGGACTGGTCGGTCTCTCCTGGGCGTTCCTCAGAGCCGGAGCCCACAACGTAGTCGCCGCCTTGTGGGAAGCGACCGACGCCTCCACCGAAGAACTCATGGACAAGTTTTACGGCGAGTTAGATAACGGAGCAACTCCGGATGCCGCTCTGCGCGCCGCCAAACTGTCGTTGCTTAGAAGCGGAGGATTCCACAATCCGTTTTACTGGGCGCCCTTTCAACTCTACACAGGTTCGTAAGACGGTCGGCCAGGACCTCGACCAACAACCAATGACCGATGAGTAGCAAGCAATGATCAACGACAACGCCCCTGTCGTCACTTCCCCGCGGGCGCGTAGAAATAATAGTCAGCGGAATACGCGCTCCTCGACTCCTTGCCATTCGTGGATACCGTGCAGTCACTCGCCTTCGGAGGCAACCCTCCCTCCGTGTGGATTCGTTGGATGGTCGTGACGCGGGCCAGAATTCCTTCTCCCGTGTGACTCGCTGCCGTAAGCAGCAGCCACGGGATCGCTCCCGGCTTCGGCGCATCCTCTTTCGCAACTACTTTGCCCGTCACCTCGCTGCCATCAACGTGCTTCCATGCCGGTCCGGCGAAATGCTGCACGATCTTCTTTCCGGCCGCGTCGGTCAAGTCCGCTTCTGGCGCCTTCAGAACCCAGGACGACTTTTGCTCGGACTCGGCTTGGCATACGTAGATTTGCACGCCCGTAGCGTGCCCCGACAGAATCACTTCCTCACCCGCCGGCGCTTTCAAACTCTCTGGCACCTCCGGCCGCGCGGGTCCGAACCCCACCAAGAAAAACAGCGCAGCGATTATGGCTACGACTCGGCCAATGCTTCTCATTGTTTTCTCCCTCTCTGATGCGATTCCACGTTCCATCCCTCCAGGAGAATATCAGCTCTATTCGTTAATCCGGTGCTCTGCGTGATGCTCCGCCGCACAGGGCCGAACCGCCTTTGAAGCGCCGCAACAAACGGCGACCTGTAGTTGCCGATGTGCAAGAAGATGTGCAAGAAAATGCGAACAAGCAGAAGCCGAATATCGCTTTTGGTTGCATTCCGTGCCAGCGCATCCGTGTAATATCTGTTTACACGAATTTGACATTGTCTCGGTTTCTATTTCGTGTATACTCCCCGCACACGCCCAAGCGTTGAGTGCGTGATTCAACCGTCTCTGAGTGCAACCAGCTTGGTTTTCAGAATTCTCTCCCTTCCAGAAAGGATTTTCGATGCGTCGTCAAGTGTGTTTCGCATACTGCCTGTTGGCGGTTCTCGCTTCTCTCTGTTTCCTGGCTGTTACCACAGCGCGAGCTGACACCGGCCAACCCGTCCTAATCACACAGAGTGTGGATGAGAGCAAGTTGGTTACGCTCGGCGGCAACACACGCCCCGAGGCGAAGAAGCAAAACGATCGCGGGTTGGTATCTGACGGCCTGGCGATGGAGCACATGCTGCTCCAGTTGAAGCGCTCTCCGGAGCAGGAGAGGGAACTGCGCCAGCTCATTGATGAACTCACGGATTCGTCTTCGCCTAACTTTCATCGCTGGCTAACCGCCAAGGAGTTTGGTGAGAGATTCGGCTTGGCAAAACAGGACCTCGACGCCATCGAGCGTTGGCTGCAGTCGCATGGCCTCAAGGTCAATGTGGTTTACGAGAACGGCCTGCTCATTGACTTTTCCGGGACGGTCGGCCAAGTGCGCGAAGCCTTCCACACCGAGATTCACCAGTTGAACGTGAAGGGCGTGAAGCACATCGCCAACATGAGCGATCCGCAGATTCCCGCCGCTCTGGCGCCGGCGGTAGCCGGAGTGGTCTCATTGCACGACTTCATGCCTCACGCCATGTACCGGCCACGGGCAAACTACACGTTTTCTTCTTTCGGACAGACATATTACGCCGTGGTTCCAGCCGATCTCGCGACCATCTACAACCTGAATCCGCTTTTCACCGCCGGCATTTCAGGACAGGGCCAGACGGTGGTCGTGATCGAGGACACGAACGTCTACAGCACCGCGGACTGGACTTCGTTCCGTTCCGTGTTCGGCCTTTCGTCATACACGAGTGGCTCTTTCACGCAGATCCATCCCGCCCTTCCGAGCGGTACCAATAACTGCTCCAATCCGGGAACGAACGGCGACGACAGCGAGGCGATCCTGGATGCCGAATACTCCAGCGCCGCCGCACCCAGCGCCGCCATCGTGCTGGCTTCGTGCAGCGATACGGAGACCACCTTTGGCGGCTTGATTGCCCTGCAAAACCTGTTGAACGAAAGCAGCACGCCGCCGGCTCTAGTAAGCATCAGCTACGGCGAGTGCGAAGCTGAAAACGGCGCATCGTCCAACGCCTCTTACAACTCAACCTATCAGCAGGCGGCCACGGAAGGTGTCTCGGTCTTCGTTTCTTCCGGCGATGAAAGCGCGGCCAGCTGCGACGCAGACACCAGCAACGCCACCCATGGCATCGGAGTCAGCGCCTTTGCGTCGACCCCTTATAACGTAGCCGTGGGTGGAACCGATTTCGGCGATACTTTCGCCGGTACCAACAGCACCTACTGGAATGCCACGAACACAAGCACATACGGATCGGCCAAATCCTATATTCCCGAGATTCCCTGGAACGATTCCTGCGCCAGCGTGCTAATCGCGGAGGCCGAAGGCTATAGCCAAACTTACGGATCGAGTGGCTTCTGCAATAGCACGGCGGGATCGGAGTTCGTTACCACCGCGTCAGGCAGTGGCGGACCGAGCGGCTGCGCGACCGGATCGCCATCCGTATCTGGCGTAGTGAGCGGAACCTGCGCCGGGTGGTCAAAGCCGTCATGGCAATCGCTCGTTGGAAATCCCGCCGACGGCGTGCGCGATATGCCCGATGTGTCGCTCTTTGCCGCCAATGGAGTTTGGGGACACTATTATCCTTTCTGCTTCAGTGACGTGAGTGCCGGCGGCGCCTCCTGTTCACTCCCGCCCGATGAGTGGCCGGGAGCTGGAGGCACGTCGTTCTCCTCGCCGATCATGGCTGGCATCCAGGCCCTCGTAAACCAGAAAGCCGGTGAACGCCAAGGCAATCCGAATCCCACCTATTACAGCCTGGCCGCTAGCGAGTATGGCGCCAGCGGCGACAGCTCCTGCAGTTCAACTCTGGGAAATGCGGCTGGCAGCTCCTGCATTTTCTATGACGTGACGCAGGGCGACATGGATGTGAACTGCACCGGCACTCACAACTGCTATCTGCCCTCCGGCACCTACGGCGTGCTCTCCACGTCGAACAGTTCGTATCAGCCGGCTTATGGCACTACCACCGGCTGGGACTTCGCCACCGGAATCGGCACTGTGAACGCTGCCAATCTGGTGAACGGCTGGCCGGCAAGCGCTCCAAACTTCTCGCTTTCAGCCTCGCCGAGCAGCGTCACCATCACCCAGGGCAGCAGCGGGACGAGCACCATCACCATCACTCCGCTGAACGGATTCTCGGGCAGCGTCACTCTTTCCGCATCGGGCTTGCCCACTGGCGTGACGGCGTCTTTCAATCCCAACCCTGCCACCACCACAAGCACGCTGACCTTGGCAGCCAGCTCCAGCGCGACGACCGGGACGGTCACGGTGACGATCACGGGCGAGTCAGGCTCGTTGACCAATACCACGACCATCAGCCTCACGGTGAACGCTAGTGCTGGCAGTCCAGTGGTCACGCTCTCTCCAACGTCTTTGACGTTTGCCAGTATCGTCTTGGGTGCGACCAGCGCTCCCAAAACCGTCACCCTCAGCAACACCGGAACCGCGACGCTGAACATCGGCAGCATTACCACCAGCGGCGACTTCGCGCAGGTAACCAGCCCGAAGCCTTGCGGCTCGACGCTGGCTGCGGGAGCAAACTGCAAGATCAAGGTCACCTTTACGCCAACCCAGACTGGAACGCGCACCGGCAACATTACGATTACCGACAACGCTTCCAATAGTCCACAGATGGTGCCACTCTCTGGCACTGGCGCTCCACAAGCCACGTTAACCCCTGCGACCGCGACATACACGACACGAACCGTGGGGACAACCAGTCCGGCAAAGGTGTTCACCCTTGCCAACAAACAGAGCGTAGCTCTGAACAGCATCGCGATCTCGACGAGCGGCGACTTCAGTGTCTCCACGACGACCTGCACGACGAGTCTGGCAGCCAAGTCCAATTGCAAAATCAGCGTGACGTTCACGCCGGCCGCCACTGGCACAAGGACGGGAACATTGAAGGTGGCCGATAGTGCGACCAACAGCCCGCAGACTTCGAGCCTGACAGGCACCGGCAAGTAACATCGTCTGCCCGCGATTGACCAGCCCCGCAGAAATGCGGGGCTTTTTTGTGCGCACCCGGCAGGCAAAATCCGGCGGCTCAGCCGAAAGCGGGGACCCATAGGAGAATCCGGTCCCAGAGGGACGACCGAGATTAGCCCAGCGTTTCAGCGCTGGGAAAAGTTGGAAGAAGGGATTCAAGTCCCGGAGGGATGACCGGGTTCTAACACGCACTCCTTAGCCCCCGGCTGTTCTAGAGCGGCGAATGAATCACTCTCAGCGCCCCTGCGGCGACCGTAATCTCGGCGGGCGTTTCGCACACAAACTCTCCATCCGCGTAGATCTCAAGCGGGGTCTCGGTCTGCACCTGGATTCGTTCGGCACGCGAGTACTCAACCTCGGGCAGAAGAAGATGGCGTCCGAAGTACACCGTCGGAAACATGCAGAACAGCTTGAAAGGATTCAGCGTGTTGATGCGGCAGACGTCGAGCCGGCCATCGGCGAAATCCGCTTCCGGAGCGATGCGCATGCCGTCGCCATAGAACTGTGTGTTGGCGAACGCGGCCAGCAAGGTGGGCTTCTCACCTTCGGTGCGATCCCCCCCACTGATCTGTGTCAGCCGCATGGAATGAGCCGGAAGTTTGAGTAGCAGCGGCAATAACGCCAAAGCATAGCCGCCGCGGCCCCGTAGCCAGCGCGGCATCTGATTGGCGAGCCGAGCGGCCGCGGAATCCAAGCCGCACCCGGCGACGCAACAGAAATAGTGTGTTTGCTCCGGCGAGGCGGATGGAACGATGACCCCGAGATCGATCGCCCGAGCCTGAATCTTCCCCGATTCGAAATCTCGCCAGACGCGCAGCGAGTCTCGCATCGAGCGCAGACTCAGCGCGCGGGCAAAATCGTTTCCACTGCCTGCCGGGACAATCAGCACTGGAAGTTGGAGCCGTGCCAGCGCGGGCAGATGACGATGAATAGTGCCGTCCCCGCCAAAGATTAGGATAGCGTCGGTATCGTCCGAAGATGCGGGCAGTCCCTCCAGCCACTCCGTCGGAGAGCCGGCTTGAAATGGCTTCAAGTCAGCCGGTGAGGTTCCCAATCCGAAGATGGCAGCGGCGCGCATGCGTTCAGCGTTATGGCGGATCCACAAAATTGCTGTGACTGCAGGCAATTGCCGAGCTGCGCTCGGCTTGGACCCCTCGGCTTCGCTCAGGGCAGGCTCGCGAGGGCGCCCGTCCCCACGCGAGCACAGCGGCTATTTCGGCAGGCATTTCTCCATGAAGTCCACCAGATCTTTCTTCATCTTGTTGTGTTCGGCGCGATCAATGTACACCATGTGCCCCGAGTTGTAGGTGGCGTAGGAAACATTCTGCCGATACTGCGCGTCAAGCTCCAGGTGATCCATGGTCCAGTTGGCAGCGGCGAACGGTGTGGCCAGGTCGTAGTAGCCTTCCATCACCAGAATCTTCATATAAGGATTCTTGATCATGGCCGACCGCAACCCGCCCGCCGTGCTGGGAAAACCCTTCTCGGCGTTGCCCCAGTCCCAGCTCTGGAAGCCGGGTTCGTCATAGGCGAAAACGCGGTACGGCATGTCGGATTTGTAATTCAGTTCGGTGCGCAGGTAATTGTTGAACGCCGAGTTGTAAGGCGGCAGAATCGCGGCGCTCGTCGGATCATAGCCCCGCTCATCGCCCGGATTCGGATTCGGGCTGCTGAAGCGTCCATCCAGGCGTCCGGTAACCAGTTTCCGGTCAAGCAGCAGCTCGCGAGTGAACGTGGGAACGTCAATGCGCAGGTTATGCGCTTCGATCACTTCCGGACGCAGCCCGATGTAGCGCGACAGTTGTTCGACAATCTTCTGGCGCTCTTCCGGCGCGAGTGTGTCGCCTTTGCCCAGAGCCAGCGCGTAATCGTTCGACGACCAGCGCACGACTTCTTCGCGCGTCTTCGCCACATCCTGCATGAGGTCGGCGGATAACTTGTGGTGATAGCCGGCAATCATGTTGAAAGTGGGCACCAGCAGAAAGTAAGGCAGGTCGTTCGATTTGTTCCATTCCAGCGTCTGGAAATCCACCGCCATCGACAGCAGGGTCACGCCGTTGAAAGCGATGCCATGATCGGCGAGATACCCTGCGATGCCTGCGGCGCGCGTCGTGCCGTAGCTTTCTCCCAGCAGAAACAATGGCGAACTCCAGCGATCGTAGCGCGAGATGTAGAGCCGTATGAATTCTCCAAAAGCCTGCACGTCGCCCTTTACTCCCAGAAACTTTTTGGCAAGTTCGGCGGTCGCGGCCCGCGAGTAGCCGGTGGACATGGCATCCACCATGACAATGTCGCTGCGGTCGAGCAGCGTGTCGGGATTGTCTTCCAGGCGATAGGGCGCTGCCGGCATGAAGCCGTTCGACTGCAGCACCACGCGCTTCGGTCCCAGCGCGCCCATGTGCAGCCACACCGAGGCGGAGCCGGGGCCGCCATTGAACGCGAATGTCAGCGGGCGTTTTGCCGCATCCTGTCCGTCAAGGGTGTAGGCGACGAAAAACATCTCGGCTTCCGTCTTGCCGTCGCCGCGCTTCAGAGGAAGTCGTCCAGCCGTCGCCGTGTAGCTGAGAGTCTTGCCGTTGAGTGTGACCTGATGATGTGTAATCACGGGCGGGACTTCCGCCACATCGTAATGTTCTTCCTTGTCGGTAGCTTCGGCCGGTTCCACTTTCGGCGGCTCCGCAGGCTTGCCGCTTTCCGCGGACTTATCCGGAGTCGCGGCGTTCGCCGGCGTGGCTTGTTTCTTGTCTTTCTTGGATGCGGCCAGCTTCGCGGTCTCGGAAGTCGTGTCCTGCGATTGGTCTTGCTGCGCCACTGCAAACGGAATCGTCAGCACGGCGCAAAAGAGAACCATCAAAATCCTCATGCATGTCTCCCGAAGAAATGAATTGGACCAGCATTATAGCGCCTTCCCGGATCGCCGTTGGAAAAGCCGGAATCAACTCCGGACGTGCTAGAATTTGTTGCGCCTGAAATGCCACCTCCGGCTCGGTGGCGCAGCAGACTCTCCACCCTGGCACGACGGACTGAAAAGTGGCCCAGAACCCCAACGCCCAGAGCGGCTCCATCACTTACGCCGATGCCGGTGTCAGCATCGACCGCGGCAACAAAACCAAGCAGCGCATCAAGTATTTGGCCCACAAAACCTTTACCAAGGGAGTGCTGAGCGAAATTGGCGGATTCGGCGGCTTGTTCGCGGTCGATAAAAAGTACCTGGATCCAGTGCTGGTGTCGAGCGTGGATGGCGTGGGCACCAAGTTAAAAGTCGCCTTCGAAATGAAGATGCATCATACCGTCGGCGCCGACCTGGTGAATCACTGCGTAAACGACATCGCGGTGCAGGGCGCGGCGCCGCTGTTTTTTATGGACTACCTCGCCACGGGCACGCTGGACCCGGAAGTCGCGGAGAAAATCGTCGGCGGCCTGGCCGAAGCCTGCAAGCATAACGGCTGCGCCCTGATCGGCGGCGAGACCGCGGAAATGCCGGGCTTCTATCCCGATGGCGAGTACGATCTCGCCGGATTCATTGTCGGAGTGGTCGAACGCGAGCGCATCATCAGCGGCAAAGACGTGCAGGTCGGCGATTGCGTCCTCGGCTTGCCTTCCAACGGCCTGCACACCAACGGCTACTCTCTGGCGCGCAAACTGCTCTTCGAAATCGCGGGCTACTCGCCCGAAACTTTTGTCAGCGAGATCAAGAACAAGGTCGGCAACGAACTCATGCGCACTCACCGCAGCTACTGGTCGATCATTCGGAAGATGATTGCGGGCGAGTGCGTCGCGGCGCTGGCCCATATCACCGGCGGCGGCATCACCGAGAACTTGCCCCGAGTTCTGCCCAAAGGCGCTTCGGCCGTGATCGAACTCGGCACCTGGCCGGTTCTGCCCATCTTCGAACATCTGCAGAAACTCGGCAACGTCGCCGAGGAGGAAATGCTCCGCACCTTCAACATGGGCCTCGGTATGCTGATCGTGGTTCCCGCCCAGAAATTCAAAAAAGCGCAAACCCTGCTGGAGCGCGCCGGAGAAAAATTCTACAGCGTCGGCCGCATCGTCAAAGGCGATCGCAAGGTAGTCTTCAGTTAGTAATGTTCAGCTAGTAAGTGTCCAGCCGGTAGTGCCCCGCCAGTAGTGTCCCGCGAGGTACCCAGAGTCAAAGTTGTCATCCTGAGCGAAGCGAAGGACCTATGTATTCTTGTGGTCGCCATGCATAAGCCTTTCGCTTGATGACAGCGCAGGATTCATGCCCGGACTTAGCGGGACACCACGCTAGAACGTCACCCGTATCCCAAGTTGCGCGGCGAACGGAATCCCAACCGTAGTCCCCGGGCCGAAGAAATCTCCCAAAGCGCCCTCGGGTATCTCGATCTGCTTCAGGCTGGTCAGGGGCACGGAATTCGCATCCGTGCAATTGCTGACGTTTGCGCCGGTGCAAATGCTGCTGACGTTGCCGCTGGCCTGCTGGTCGGGAGGTACCGGGAGCTGGGCGACATTGACCGCGAAGTTCGCGCCCGGATTGTTGCGGTTGAAGATGTTGAAGAACTCGGCGAACGGGTTAATCTGCCAGCGCTCGCCGATCTTGAAAGGGCGCGTGACCCGCAGGTCCGCCTGGATGTAAGGTGTGCCGCGGAATTCGTCGAGACTGGTCTTCGTCAGCGTTCCGCCGTTCACCGAAACCCAAATGCGGTCGGTGTTGCCCTCATTGGTGATTGTGATCGGTCGCGCACTTTCGACCTGAGTGACGCCGCTCAATTCGAAACCGCCGGGGATGTGCACCGTCCCGGCAAGCACAAAGCGATGGCGAACGTCTTCGCCGGATGGACCGTAGTCGCCAGGTTCGAACGCATTCAACGGATTGCAGACGCCATTCACATAGTCAAACAGTTCGCCGAGCAGGCAGCCCCAGGTCTCCGCCTTGGAGAGCGTGTAGTTCGCAACCAGATTGAAGCGGCGCATATTGCCCTGCACATGCAGCATCAACGCGTTGTAACTGGAGCGGTTGTCGGAGTGGAAGACGGTGGCCGTTGGATAGGGATACGCGCGATAGCCGTGGTTCCCCTGCTCATGCGTGTAGTCGGCGCTAACCGCCCACTGCTCGCTAAAGGCGTGCTGCACTCCGCCCGTAGTGTGGATGGCGTAAGGTGTCTTGTAGTTGGGATCGATAAGCGAAGGGGGCGCGACGGAATTAGGATTCACCGACTGAAACGCGGTCGCCCAGCCGTTTTGCGCGAGGTCGTTGTAGTACATTCCGAAGCCGGCGCGAATGACAGTTTTCTCGCTGTCGCCCGGCGAGTAAGCAATTCCGAGGCGAGGCGCAATTTGCTTGCGGTCGTCATGCGGCACCGCTTCCGGGTAACCCAACGATGGCAGCAGCGAAAAGTTAGCATTGGCGGCCTGGCTTTGTCCGGAGGCCGTGAAGAGCCCAAAGGTGGTCTGATAGCGCAGGCCGTAGTTCACCGTGAGGTGGTGCGAAACGCGCCATGAGTCTTGGGCGTAGAGTCCCAATCTCTGCACGTTCTGCGAAAAACTGCCATTGCCAGCGGGAGTGAACGTGCAGCCAATGCCGGTACTCGGATCGGGAGCCGGATTGCACATCGCACTTGGCGGAGTGTAATAAAACTGCAAAGGCGCCGTGATGCCACCGCAATCGGGGCCGGGCGGATTGATGTAGCAATCGGGGTTGGACGGATAGGTGGTGAACTGCTCCGCCGTAGCCGCGAACGCGCCGCCGAGCACCGGTTCGTGGATGAAGTCGACTCCAAACTTGAGAGCGTGGCTTCCCGCAACGTGGCTCAGGTCATAGCGAAACTGATACTTGTCCTGATTGCGCAGGTCGGGGAAAAGAGTGATGGGCGTAGCAAACTGGTTGTCCCCAAAAGTCTCGAAGCCGGAGACGGTCAGCGCCGTCACGCTGAAAGGAAATTGCAGCGCGAAGCCCAGATCCGAATTACGCGTCTGGGTGAGGTGCAACAGGCTGGCGTCGAGGACCAAAGTGCCGAGCCAAGTCGGACTGAAGGTATAAGTATTGCTGATCGCCGTGTTCCAGTAATTGTTGTGCGTGATCAGTCCGGTGGAAGGCAGTGTTGCTTGCTGCACCAGCGCATTGTGCGTAAGGTAGCTGTCTTGGGAGCTACGCAGGAACCACTGCGACTTCGAAGACTGCGCCCAGTCAAAACGCATCGAGCCGATGTAATCGCGAAATGGGATGGGTACAGTGGCGGGGACGGGGATGGAGGGAATGCCAGTAATGAGACCTTCCGAAGCCAACTGCGCCAGCGCATCGAATTGCGCAATGCTGGCCGGGCTGTAGGCGATGCTGGCATTCTCATGAACATTCTCGAATGAGGTGAAGAACCACACTTTGTTTTTTGCGATCTGACCGCCCAGTGTGCCGACGTAATTTTGCCGCGAGAACGGCTGCTTGGGATTGTGCTCGCAGACTCCGTCGACGCACGATTCCGCCGGGTTCTCTATCGGGAAGCGGGCGTTGAGCTGTGCCGCGCGCTCGTAGAAAGCCCCGTCGCCGTGCCACTCGTTGGTGCCGTGCTTGGTGGTGATCACGACTGACCCGGCGGTGGTCCAGCCGGTGTCGGCGTCTTCATTCGAGGTGCGCACGGCAAATTCCTGGATGCCATCCGGCGAAAAATTCTGCAGGAATCCGCCGATCCAGTCATCGGAGTTGTCGGCGCCATCGACCGACAGTTCGTTGTTCAAGCCCGAGCTTCCGCCGGTGGAGACCGCGGTGATGCGCGCCTTGGTGGGATCGGAGGGCTCGACCGGCTCGGTTCCGGGGACGAGGTAAGCGATGTTGGCAAAGCTGCGAGCCGGAAGCGGAAGCGTTTCCAGGTCCCGGCTGCCGACCACGCCCTCATGCACCGCGCTCGCCGTGTCAATCGACTGAGCCGTGATCGACGAAGCATTCGCCTGCACGTCGACCGTCTCGCGCGTGTTTTCCGGTTTGAGCGTGACCGCGATATCGCGCACCAGGCTGACAGCGACGTCGACATCGGCCGTGGCTTCGGCAAAACCCTTGGCCGTCACCGTAACGCGATAGGAGCCGGGCAGCAGGCCCTCAATGCGAAATTCTCCCCGCTCATTTGCCGTTGCCGCGCGGGTCATGGAAGACCCGTTTGACTCCACGATGATCCGGGCGCCCGCCACGCGCGCGGCGCTCGCGTCCTGAATCTCCCCCCGAAGCGCTCCGTTCGAATTCTGCGCGCGCAGCAGCGCTGGAACAGAGACGAACACCAGCAGTAAAAGCGGGAGAATTGCGGCGCAGATCGGCGAACTCAATCTGCGAATTTCAGAGAGTGAAATCCCGGCGACCATGAAAGTACCTCATCCGGCAAACGATAAGGATTGCCCCTGTTCAGAACTGCTGAAAAATGCCTGCGCGGCGAAGCAGACTGGTTCAACGAGACTAACGGCGCGCGCTAATTACTACCAGCCCTAGTTGACTCGAAGCCGTGCTCAGAAGGCTGGCGTGCCTTGCACCCACCAAATGACCCGAAGTAAGCTCCGGCTATCTCGAAGCGGCCACTGGCAGAATCTCTTCCACGTCTATCTTGGTGGGGTAGTTCCCCGTATAACAAGCGGAGCAGTAAGTGGTCTTTTCCCCGTCCGCGCAAGCTTTCTTAAGGCCTTCCAGCGAAAGATAGGCGAGTGAGTCGGCGACGATGAAATCGCGAATCGCCTCGATCGTCTTGTTGGCGGCGATCAGTTCTTTTTTTGAAGGCGTATCGACTCCGTAGAAGCAGGGCGAGATGGACGGCGGGCACGAAATCCGCATGTGGACTTCTTTCGCGCCGGCGTTCCGAATCATGCGAACGATCTTCTTGCTGGTAGTCCCGCGCACAATCGAGTCGTCCACTAGAATCACTCGCTTGCCCTCGATCAGGCTGTGAACCGCGTTCAGTTTCAGCTTCACGCCAAAGTCGCGGACCGACTGTTGCGGCTCGATGAAGGTGCGTCCGATGTAGTGGTTGCGGATGAGCCCAAGGCGAAAAGGAATGCCGCTTTCGGCGGCGTATCCGATGGCCGCGGTGTTGCCTGAATCAGGGACGGGTACAACAATGTCGGCATCCACCGGAGCTTCGCGCGCAAGCTGGCGTCCCATGGCGTCGCGGCTTTGATCGACCGAGCGCCCAAACACGAGGCTGTCGGGACGCGAAAAATAAACGTGCTCAAAGATGCAGCTCGACAGCGCCGGAGACGGCGAATAAAAACGCGAACTGACGCCTTCGGGCCCGACGATGACCAGTTCGCCGGGTTTCACGTCGCGTTCGTAGGTGGCGCCCAGCAAATCGAAAGCGCAGGTTTCCGAAGCAAAGACGACCGTGTCTCTTTTCTCCGTGGTCAAGGCCGCGATGCGGCCCATGGCGAGCGGCCGGAACCCGCGCGGATCGCGGGCGGCGAAGACTCGGTCACGGCTGAGCATGACCAGCGAAAACGCGCCTTCCACGCGGCGCAGCGCGTCGGCGATAGCATCGGGCAAGGTCTGCTCGCGAGAGAGCGCAATCAGGTGCACCAGCACTTCCGTATCGCTGTTGGTCTGGAAGATCGAGCCCTGGCCCTCCAGCTTGGCGCGAATCGCGTGAGCGTTGACCAGGTTGCCATTATGAGCAATCGCGATCGTGCCCTTATTCGACTGCACCATGATGGGCTGCGCGTTCAGCAACGCCGAATCGCCGGCTGTCGAATATCGTGTGTGGCCGATGGCGAGAACACCGCGCAAAGAGGCCAACACTTCATGGCCGAAGATGTCGGCGACCAGGCCCATGGCCTTGTGTTGCCGCAACCGCTCGCCGTCCGAAGTGACGATGCCCGCCGATTCCTGTCCGCGATGCTGGAGCGCATGCAGCCCTAAATAGGCAAGCTTCTCCGCTTCAGGGTGGGCGTGGATAGCGACCACACCGCATTCATCGCGAAATTTATCGGAAGTCATCATTTACCAGTTATCTAACTCACGTAGGGACGGCCACCCTCGTGAGCCTGCCCTGAGCGAAGTCGAAGGGTCCAGCCGGGCAAAGCCCGGCTGCTCAGTCCGCAGCCCCAGCGTTCGGCTCCGCCCGCAGCGCCCGCTCCAGCGCGCCTTCGTATGCTTCGCTCAACTCCGCGATGCTTGCCGAAATCACACTCTGCCCATCCACCGCGATCTCAACCCTGTCCGACCCCGTGTCGCCCAACACGTCCGCAATGATTTCGTACTCCTCCGCTACTTGTTGGATTCGCGCCAAGTGAATCGCGTCGCAGCTCACTACGACCCGGCTGGCGTCTTCTCCAAACAGCAGAAACTCCAGCGCCAGTTCCTGCCTGGGCAATCTGACGTTCAGGCCAACGCCGCCCGGCAGCGCCGACTCGATCAGCGCCACCGCTAACCCGCCATCCGAACAGTCGTGCGCCGATTCGATCAGCCCCGCTTGGATGAGGGCCACCAGAGCGCGTTGCAGCGTGGCCTCTTTTTCGAGATCCAGTTCCGGCGGATAGCCCCACACCGCCCCGAGAATCTCCTTCGCGTATTCGGACGAACCAAACTCCAACTCGGCATCGACCGCATCGCCCGCGTCATCCCCACGCAGCAAAACAATCTTTCTTGCGGACTCACGCCCGGCTTGCGCGAAGTGCATCTTCGCCGTCTTGTGCACGTCTTCGAGAATCCCCACCACCCCGATCACGGGAGTCGGGTAAATTCCCTCGCCGAGAGTTTCGTTGTAGAAGCTGACATTGCCGCCCGTAATCGGCGTATCCAGTTCCTCGCAGGCTTTGGTGATGCCGTCAATCACCTGCGAAAACTGCCACATGATGTGCGGCTTCTCCGGGTTGCCGAAGTTGAGGCAGTTGGTGGCGCCGATCGGAGTCGCCCCGGCGCAAGCCACTTTGCGAGCCCCTTCGGCGACAGCATGCATCGCGCCCAGACGAGGATCGAGATAGCACCAGCGCCCGTTGCCATCGAGCGCCATGGCCAGTCCACGCTTGGAGCCCTTAATGCGAATAACGCCGGCATCGCCCGCTCCGGGGGCTTCGACCGTGTTGGTCTGCACCATGTGGTCGTACTGCTGCCACACCCAGCGCTTCGAGCAAATGTTCGGGCTCGCGAGCAAACGCTTTAGCTGGAGCGAAAAGTCTCCACTTTCGGAGAGGTGGATGTGCTCCGGCATTTCCCGCTCGACCGGCGGCTCCCATCGCGCCAGCGGGCGTTTATACACCGGGGCGTCATCGGTTAAAGCGGCGTTCGGAATCTCAGCGACGACCTCTCCGTGTTCGAGCACGCGCATCTTCCCATCGGAAGTGACCCGGCCGATTTCCACCGCATCCAGTCCCCACTTCTGGAAGACGCGGAAGACTTCTTCTTCGCGGCCTTTCTGCGCGACCAGCAACATACGCTCCTGCGACTCGCTGAGCATGATCTCGTAAGGAGTCATGCCGGTTTCGCGCTGCGGGACGCGGTCGAGTTCGATTTCCACGCCAGTACCGCCGCGCCCGCCCATCTCGCAAGTCGAGCACGTCAGCCCAGCCGCGCCCATGTCCTGTATGCCAACGATGGCGCCCGTTTGCATCGCTTCCAGACAAGCTTCCAGCAGCAGTTTCTCAAGGAATGGATCTCCCACCTGAACATTGGGCCGCTTCGCTTCCGAGCCTTCGCTGAACTCCTCGCTCGCCATGGTGGCGCCGTGGATGCCGTCGCGCCCGGTCTTCGAGCCGACATAAATTACCGGATTCCCCTCGCCCGATGCGCGTCCGTAAAAAATCTGGTCGCGGCGAACCAGGCCAAGAGCGAACGCGTTCACCAGCGGATTGCCCGAGTAGGAGGTCTCGAACTTCACCTCGCCGCCCAGGTTGGGCACGCCAAAACAATTCCCATAAGAAGCGATGCCAGACACCACGCCTTCCATGACGGAATGATTCTTGTGAATCTCCGCTTGCGTAGGCAGAGCCTGCGTAGGGACGGCCGCCCCCGGCCGTCCAGCCGAGCGAATCTCGGCCTGAATCGGCCCAAACCGCAGCGAGTCCATCACCGCAACCGGCCGCGCCCCCATGGTGAAAATGTCGCGCAGAATTCCGCCGACGCCAGTAGCCGCTCCCTGAAACGGTTCGATAAACGACGGATGATTATGCGACTCGATCTTGAACGCGCAGGCCCAGCCGTCGCCAATATCCACGATGCCGGCGTTTTCGCCCGGCCCCTGCAAAACCAGTTTGCTGCGCGTAGGCAAACGCTTCAGGTGAACCCGCGACGACTTATAGGAGCAGTGCTCGCTCCACATCACGCTGAAAATGCCAAGTTCAGTCCGCGTGGGCTCGCGTCCGCCCAGCAGTTGTTTGATTTTTTCGAATTCTTCCGGAGTGAGGCCGTGCTCCCGGATCATCTCGGGGGTAATGGCAGAAATAGCAGAGGTGGTCATCGGGGAACCTTTATTGTCGCATCTCAACCAACTTTTCGCATGTGGATTCGTGCAAATCTTAAAGAGAAGAAGAAAAGTGACAATCTCGTTCTTCTTAGCTATGCTTCCGCCCACCATGGAAAAGGTTGCAACCGGATCGTCGCCCGACCGCTCCGCCGAACGCAGCTGGGCAAACAGCGGCATGCTCGCCGTCGCGGGCATCGCCGCCGCCAGCTTCGTGCTGCACATGATCGTCAACGGACGCTACGGCTATTTCCGCGACGAGTTCGACTACATCATTTGCGGAAATCATCCGGCGTGGGGATACGTCGACCAACCGTCCCTGGTGCCGATTCTGAGCCGCATTTTTCGGGCGGTCTTCGGAGATTCGCTGCGCAGCATCCGCCTGATGCCTGTCCTTTCCACCTCGGCTCTCATCCTCCTGACCGGCGTGATTACGCGCGAGTTGGGCGGCAAGCGATTTGCGGTCGTGCTCAGTGCGCTGACCATCCTGATCGCCCCGATTTATTTGTCGGGCGGCAGCCTGCTCACCAGCAATTGCTGCCTCGAAGTTTTGCTCTGGATGGGCTGCGTGTATTTCGCCATCCTGGCCGCAAAACGCGACCAGCCGCGATACTGGTTGTGGTTCGGAGTGGTGGCCGGCATCGGTCTGCAGGAAAAGTATTCCATCGCCGTGCTCGGCTTCGCCATCGTCATCGGACTGCTGCTGACCCGGCAGCGGCGATTTCTGCTAAGCCCATGGATGTGGCTGGGCGGCGCGGCTGCCTTTCTGATTTTTCTGCCGAATCTGCTGTGGAATGTCGCGAACCACTGGCCTTTCGTCCAACTCATGCGCAACATCAAGGCCGAGGGCCGGGACGTCGTGCTCTCCCCATGGCAATACTTCTCACAGCAAATTTTGCTCATTCACCCCGTGTCGGCTTTGATCTGGATCACGGGCGTGATTGCGTTGCTCGCCGCGCCGCGCTTCAAGCCCTACCGCTTCCTGGGATTCGCCTACCTGGTCGGCTTTGCCGTCTTCGTCGCGCTCAAAGGGAAGAATTACTATCTGGCTCCGATTTACCCGGTGTATCTCGCCGCCGGATGTGTAGTGATCGACGACGCGATCGATCGTCTCCGGCAAGGATGGCGATGGCTGAAGCCCGCGATGGTTGTGCTTTTGCTCGCGGCAGGCGCCGTGTTCGCGCCGCTGGCGGCTCCGATTCTGCCGATCGAGCAATTCATCCCATACATGGAACGCCTCCCCATCAAGGTTCCGAGAAGCGAGCACAGCCACATGCGAGCTCTCCTTCCGCAGCACTACGCCGACCAGTTCGGCTGGAACGAAATCGTGGACGAGGTCGCAATCGCCTGGAACAGGATTCCCAACGAAGAGCGCAAAGACTGCGGAATCTTCGCGCAGGACTACGGCCAGGCCGGAGCGATCGATTTCCTCGGCCCGAAATACGGCCTGCCGCAGTCGCTCAGCGGACATCAGTCGTGGTGGTTGTGGGGACCGCGCGGTTATTCCGGCAATTGCTTGATCGTGCTCGACGACAGCCGCGAAAGGCTGGAAGAGCTCTTCAAGCAGGTGGAGTTCGTTGGCACTTCCCGCGACAATCCGTATGCGCTGGAGCGCGAACTCCCAGTATTCATCTGCCGAGGCGCAAAGTTTGGCGGTCTGGCGCAGCTCTGGCCCAGCCTGAAGAAGTGGCGATAATGTGTGGTGGCGAGGCTTGCCCCGCCAAACGGGGCGGAGCCCCGTCACCACACACGCAACGTCTATACTGTCGCAGATGAAGTCCGTCATCGTCGGCACCGCCGGACATATCGATCACGGCAAGACCGCGCTCGTCAAAGCCCTGACCGGCATCGACGCCGATCGCCTCGAAGAAGAAAAACGGCGCGGCATCACCATCGACATCGGGTTCGCCCACGTCGAGCTCCCCGCTCCCGATGGCAGCAAGCTTCGCCTGGGTTTCGTCGACGTCCCGGGCCACGAGCGCTTTGTGCGCAACATGCTGGCGGGCGTGGGCGGCATCGACCTGGTGCTCTTGGTGATCGCCGCCGATGAGGGCATCAAGCCGCAGACACGCGAACATTTCGATATCTGCCGCCTGCTGGCGATCCGCCGCGGCATCACCGTTCTAACAAAATCCGATGCGGTCGATGCCGAGACGTTGGAAGTAGTGCGGCTGGAAGTGGAAGATTATGTGCGCGGATCTTTTCTCGATACGGCGCAATCGCCGATGGTAGCCGTGAGTTCGTTGACGGGCGCAGGTCTGAACGATTTAAAATCCGAGCTCGCCCGTGTCGCCTCCGAAGTTGCGGCGAAAAACTCGGCGGCGCTGGCGCGCCTTCCCATCGACCGCGTGTTCACCATGAAAGGTTTCGGCACGGTCGTCACCGGCACTCTGGTTGCCGGCACGATCCGCAAAGAGGAAGAACTCGAAGTCTTTCCCGCCCGCAAGCGCGTGCGGGTGCGAGGCGTGCAGGTCCATGGCTCGCCCGCCGAAGCCGCCGTCGCAGGGCAGCGCACCGCACTGAACCTCGCAGGTGTCACTACCGAAGACCTGGCGCGCGGCATGACGCTCGCCACCGCGGACACATTTCATTCCACCTCGCGAGTCGACGTGCTTCTTTCTCTTCTCCCCTCGGCCAAGCCCTTCAAAGACGGCGCCCGCGTCCACTTTCACGCCTACACGTCGGAAACCATCGCGGAAGCGCGCCTGTATGGAACGAAGCAGCTGAAGCCGGGAGACGAAGCGTATGCGCAACTAAGGTTCACCGAGCCCCTGCTGCTTCTCCCCGGAGATCGTTTCATCGTGCGCCAGTTCTCACCGGTAGTGACCATCGGCGGGGGCGTGGTGCTGGATGCGTCGCCCGCGACTCGCAAGCAACCTGCGGAAAATGCGGCCGCATTTCTGAAGATCATGCGCAATGGCTCACCCGCGGAGATCCTGGCAGCGCGCGCAATCCGCCGAGGGCCAATCGGCCTGCGCCTGAATCACATCCCTGGAGAGATGAACATCCGGCGAGAAGAAGCGATGAAACTGGCAGCGAAGGCTGGACTGGTGGACTGCAATCAAGTGCTGGTTGCGCCAGCGGCATTCGCGGAAGCCAAAGCAGATGCACTTCAGGCTCTGAAGAAATTTCACGATGCCAATCCTCTTGTCGCCGGGATGAGCAAAGAAGAGCTGCGCGATCGGATCAGTCTCGGCCCCGAAGTCTTCTACAGCGTGCTCGGAAAGTTGGCGGAAGAAAAGAAACTGGAGGTCGCAGGCGAACTCGTCCACCAGCTCGGCCGCGGCGTGGTCATGAAAACCGAAGAAGCTCAATCCAAGCAGATCATCGAGCAGGCGTTCGCGTCCGCAGGATTGAAAGTTCCGTCGTTGAAAGAAGTATTGGCGGGTCTGAAGGTAGATAAAGTCCGCGCCCAGAAGATTGTCACTCTGCTCTTGCGCGACAAAGTTCTGATCAAGATCTCAGACGAGCTTGTCTTCCACCAGAATGCGCTAATGGATCTTCGACAAAAGATCGGCGCTCTAAAAAATACGACGCCGAAACTGGATGTCGCCCGCTTCAAAGATCTGACCGGAGTCAGCCGCAAGTATGCGATTCCACTGCTCGAGTATCTGGATCGCGAACGGATAACGCGGCGAGTGGGAGACGAGAGGCTGATTCTCTGATCCCCGGGAGCGAAAGGAGATTCCAGCAGTCTGGGGAGTCCTAAGTTTTCGTCTCTCGGTTTTCAGTTATGCTCGCGCTGGCAGCAGCTTGGTTAGCAGGAAATTGCGGAACTCCTCAACATCGTAGGAACCCAAAGCTGATTTAGGGATGATGTAAACAATCAAGAAGTGCCTCTGCAGAATGAAAGCGCTTGGTGTTTCGCGAAAGTTCAAGATGTGTTTCCACAAATGGCGTCGGCTCTTATCCCCGCACCTTATGTTGATATCGGCGTCGCTGAAAGTGTAAGTCCGGCGTTGATCATAGTGGTTAAGGTATCGCTCCAGCCTCTTGATGCCGACTTGGCCTGCCGCAACCCAAAGCCCCAGAAGGCAAAAAGCAGAAAAGAAAGCTGCGGTCAGCGGGTTGGTTCTCCACATTCCGGCCCAGCCTCCGTGAACGTCGTTGAAAAGATCGAGACTTGGGGCCATCAGAAAAAATATCGCCCCAAGTCCACAGATGGTCCTCCCAAAGAGTCGACCAGGGCCGGTAGCCAACCAGGTTTTAGTCGCGCGACTCGCTTTCCTGACGTCGGCTTCGGTCAAGAAGAAGTCCAGGACGAAACCAGCACTCACTTTGGGAGTGTTCAGGCATTCTCGAAAGTCTCTTTCCTGCTCGGGTGTGAATGCCCGCTTTGGCACGACGCACTGAGCTTGGAAGCCCTGGGAACTCTTGATGGGCAGCAGAAGAAGACTGGGCGTTTCAATCCAGCCACGATCACGGAGCCAGCGCCATGTCTGCTTCGTGCCATGCGAAGTGATTGTCAGCGTGTCGCCCATGAAACACACTTCACGCGAAGCGAACAGCCCCGAGTACCGTCCTAGGAACCATTGCAGCCCAAGCGAATCCGTCGCCAGCCACAGGAGGTAGAGCGCGATGAGCGAGGAGATCAGGTTCGCAGGCCAGAACTTCCAGAAGAGTTCCCATCCGCGAAACAGAAGAATCTGTCCGTAGGCGAACAGAAGCCCGAGCAAGCCCAAGAAGGCGGACGCAAGGATCCGCGTCACTCGTTGAGCGATCGAGCGATTGCGGGCTTCTTCAATATCTGCCGACGTGAGGCTATAGGTGATCGTAACCATGGGAGTGCACCCGATCTCAACTGGGTACTGGCAACTGGGTACTAGCTCTTCGCCTTAGCCGTAAGCTTCACCTGCCCACCCTGCATCTCGATCGAGTACACCACGCGATCGCAGTGCTGCTGCTTGCGAATCTCGCCGGTTTTTTTCTTGACGAACGCTGCGAAAGAATCGAAGCTGCCGGAAACTTTTTCGCCCGACTTCTGCTTGGCGTCGGTGAGCGCCTTGTAGAGGGATTCGACCTGCTCACTCTCGGCCGCCGCGCCCGAGCACTCGACCGAGAACGGCCGATCTCCTCCCCGATCAGGACGTGGCGTCTCGGCGCCCGCGGTTTGGGGATTGTGGCTGAGGCCATACACCGGATGATGCTTCGTTTCGCGCTCTTCGTTGACGCGCACGCCCTGCACCGAAAGCAGCGCGTCTTGCGGCCGGCGATAGCCTTCTTCGCGAATCCGCATTTTCTTGCGCCACAGGTCGCTGTGAATGGCGTAGCGCTGCGCCATCTCGTTGTACCTGTAGCGCTGCGAAAAACTCATACGCGCGCCATCGCTGAACTTCCGAATCAACGAGAGCACCTTCCATTCCACGTCGGTGGGAGGCCGTTTGCTCGGATTACTGAAGAAAATCTCGTACTCGATTTTCAGCCGGCGAAGCTGCTGATCGAGCAGATTCAGTTCTTCATCGGTGGTCACAAAGATCCCCCAGCCAACAGCTTAGCGTTCAAAGCATGCAATGGCGAGGTTCCCTCCGGTCACGCAAGACATGGTACGAAAGTACCTAGAGGCAAACGTCGTTGTAGAGACGGGGCTTGCCCCGTCGCTCTTGGCTGCGGGAGAAGACGCGGCAAGCCGCGTTTGGGCGCTGGAACTGGTGGCACTGATAGCTGACGGCTGACGGCTGATAGCGAAGCTCTACTTCGTGCTCGACGCCATCTTCTTCACCATCGCCAGCACCAGCTTCCGGTCGCTGTCGTTCAGATTCGCCGAGTACCGCCGCATCTGGCTCAGGAAGCGGACTTCATCGTCGGAGAGCTGCGGCAACCCCTTATGGCCGTTGCTGCTGCCTTCGGCAAAGAATTGCGACAACGCCAGATCCATGGCCCCGGCGATCTTGGCGAGCGTGTCCAGCGAGGGGATGGTGTGGCCGTTCTCAACCCGCGACAGGTAGCAGCGCAACAGGCCAGTGCGCTTCTCGATGTCGCCCTGTGACATGCTTCGCTGGAGGCGGAAATTGCGGATGGTCTCGCCGATATTCATAGTTACGCGACTAACTCAACGCCAAGGCTGAATGCCAAAATCAAAATAAAGATGGCTGCATAGTAACCAGAGTACTACCGTCTGGCAAGTGGAAATTCCCTGCGTCTCCGCTGCAAATGGTTTCACGAATGTTTTCGGGCCGTGGTGCGGTGGCCTTTTGTGGGAAACGCACGGCGTTCTTCATGCTAGCAGGAAAGAACCAGATTTCAATTGCGCAATCTACCCTCTGAACTCCGACTTTCCATACCACGCCCCCGAAGCCTTGATCGTCCGCTTCTGTGTCTTGAAATCCACATACGCCAACCCGAAGCGCTGGCTCAATCCTTCGATCCACTCAAAATTATCCATCAGGCTCCAGGCATGGTAGCCGCGCACATCTGCGCCGTCGCCCATGGCGCGAGCCAATTCAGAAAGATACTGCCAATGATAAGCGAGGCGCCGGGTGTCGTTGACCTTTCCGTCCGCGTCCGGACCGTCGTTGTAGGCGCAGCCGTTCTCCGTGATTTCGAGAGCCGGGCGATTGTAGTCCCGAGTGATGCGCATCGCCATGTCGTAAATCGATCGCGGCCAAACTTCCCACCCTAGGTCGGTCTTCGGACCTTTCTGCCCGTCCGTCATCCGTGCCGGCAGAAGAAGTAAACGCGGATCCGAAAGACGTTCGCCAAGCCCCGGCGCGGATACCATCGTGCGGTAGTAAACGTTGATGCCTATGAAATCGAGCGGCGCGCGCACCAGGTCCATGTCGTCCTGCTGAATCTTCATGAACACCGCCGGAGAAAAAGAAAATGCGGCCGGATAGCGCCCGCGCAGCGCGGGTTCGAGAAACCAGATGTTGACCATGCCATGGGCGTGTTCGGCGGCCCTCCGGTCCTCTTCGGAATCGGTGACCGGTTCACACGGCGACATGAAAAATGCGCTGCCCACTCGCGCCTTGGGGCGCTCCGCTTTCACTGCCCGGAATCCCGCGCCCTGCGCCAGATTAGCGACATGCGTGCCTCGCAGAAAATCGAAAATGCTGTGCCGTCCCGGAGCGTGCGTGCCATCCAAATATCCCTCGCTGAGGAATGACGCCGCCTCATTGATCAGCACCCAATCCTGCACCCGGTCTCCGAGCGCGCGAGTCACGATCGACGCATAGTCGGCGAAGCGCGACGCCAGATCGCGGTTGGTCCAGCCGCCAACATCTTCAAGTTTTTGCGGAAGGTCCCAGTGATAGAGCGTGACCAGCGGGCGAATCCGAGCTTCGAGCAGTTCATCCACCAGCCGGCTGTAAAAATCCATTCCCTTGGGATTCGCCTTGCCCACCCCTTCCGGTTGAATGCGCGGCCACGCCACCGAAAAGCGGTAGCTGTTCAGATTCAGCGCGCGCATCAGCGCCACATCTTCGCGATAGCGATGGTAGTGATCGCAGGTGACGTCTCCGTTCGAACCGTCCTTGATCTTTCCCGGAGTGTGCCCGAAGCGATCCCAGATGGATTCGCCCTTGCCGTCTTCGTTCCACGCCCCTTCGATCTGAAACGCCGCCGTGGCCGTGCCCCAATAGAAATTTTGCGGAAAACGGATTCCCGATGAGGCCGCGTCAGCAGCGCGCCCCAGCCATGGCGCAGCCGCAGCCGCAGCCAGTGACCGCGACAACGATCCGAGAAACTGGCGACGAGTTGGGAACCATTGAGTCATTGAGGCATTAAATCAATGAGGCATTGAATCCTTAAGGCATTGGAATCGGCTCAATACGTCAATGAGTCAATGACTAAATGATCCAATGACTCAATAGTTCTACGGCGTTCCCTCAAACAGGGGCCAGAGCCCGTCGGCGGTGACGCGGTAGATCGCATAGGCGCTGCCATCGTCGAAACTGCGCCGAAAAAGCAATTCGCCGCGGCCATCGCCGTCGGCATCGACCGCGTCGATCAGTTCCATGCGGGGAGCGACGTCGAGATGGTGCGAATCCGTCCACGAGAAAAACAGTTTTCGCAACTCGCCTTCCAGGTTGGTGCGGGCAATCAAAGTGATCTCCTTGGGTTCTTCTGAGGTTCCGGCCGCGCTGGCAGCAGGATGAGTTCTCGCGGAGAGCACCAGCACCGGCTCGTTGGAATTGGAGAGATCGAAAATGCGCAAGCTCACATCGTCGAAGGCGGGCGTAAGCAACTTACCGGCGGACTTGCCAGCAGACTTGCCAGCGGATGCTTTCTTGGGCGCGGGCGCAGCTTCTTTGATCGCAGCGTTGGCTTGGGCGCGAAGCTGCGTAGCGGCCAGATCGAGCATCTTGCTGCGATAGCTGGCTTCTTCCGCGGGCTTCACATCGAAGGTGTAAGGACGAGGATCGGGGCCGCCGGCATCGGAAATCGCAGGAATAATGACAATCGGCGGCGGAGCCGCGGAGGTGTCTTTTGCGGCTGCGCCGGGCTTGCCCGCGCCCGAGGACGTTGTCGAGGATGCGCCCGCCGTCGCGTCCAGGGCGTCAAACGTCGTAAAGGGCTCGTGGTGCTCAGTCGATTCCGGCTTCCCGCGTCGCAGCCGGGGCCGATTGGGATCCTCGATCGGCTCGTCGGACCGGGAAGCGGAAGTCTTCGCGGGCTCGGCCGCCGCAGGCGTCTTGCCACTATCCGGCGACGGCGGCGGACTCGGCGCGCTGGCTGTAGGCGCCGCAGTCGCAGGCGCCGAAGCGGTCGCGGGCTTTTGCTGGTCTTTATCTTTATCTCTGTCCTTGTCCTTATCTTTGTCCTTGTCCTTGCTGTCAGAGCTACCGTCGGAATCGGACTTCTCGACGCGGCGATGAAGCACAGGTGGCCCGTCTTTGTCGTCGTCTGCGATCACCGGCGCCGAATACTTCTTGTGTTTCGTCGGGTCGATCATTCCCGCCGGAAGCCACGTGCCTTCGGCGATCCAGACGTGGTTGAGTTGTCCCGGTTGCGTGATCGTGAAGACGCCCTGCGACACCCCGCTGCGAAATCCTTCGTAGACGACTCCGAAATCGAGAGCCAGGGGAACAGGCGCAGCTTTATAAGAGCCCGCGTCATAGAACTTCCCGTCCATCATGATGGCAATCGGAATGACGCGGCCCTTATTGCCCTTGGGTGAAAGCTGGATCAGTCCCACGGCGCGCGGTCCCTTGTCGACCGCCGCCTTACGCCCGTACTGCGGCACTGGCCCCTGCGCCACGAGCCATGAACTGGCGAGCCAGGTCGAGGCAGCCAAGGTGACGGCAAGCATCCGGTTGCGATATAACTTGCGATGTGTCTTGCGATCTAACGGCCAGCGGCGAGGAGAAGATTCCATGGAAGTCAATGATAAATCCCCAGACTTCAGTACGACGGACGAGAACGGCAAAGAGGTTGCCTTAAAAGATTTTCGCAGCAAGACGGTGGTGCTTTATTTCTATCCCAAGGCCGATACCCCGGGCTGCACCAAGGAAGCGTGCGGCTTTCGCGATGCCTACGCGGAGATCAAAAAGACAGGCGTGGTCCTGCTAGGAATTTCGGCGGACACGGCGGCGGCGCAAAAGAAATTTCAGGCCAAGTTCAGTCTGCCCTTCCCCTTGCTGGCCGATGCGGAGAAGAAGATCGCGAACCTGTTCGGCGTGGTCAAAGAAAAAAACATGTACGGCAAGAAAGTAAAGGGCATAGCGCGGACGACGTTCGTGATTGCCCCCGACGGCAAAATCAAGCACATCTTCAACAACGTGAAAGCCGAAGGCCACGCGGAGGAAGTGTTGGCCTACCTGAAGGGCGCGGCCTGAGACAGCGCCCAAACTCTTCAGGGATTGTCATCCTGAGCGAAGCGAAGGACCTCTGCATTTGAATCCGCCCCGATGCATAGGTCTTTCGCCGCGCTCAAGATGACAAGAACTGGCGAATTGGACATGACTGCGCTCGACCGAGTCACTCTGCTAAGAGCGGACTTCTTCAACCGCGATCCGCGCCGCGTGGCGCGAGCCCTGCTGGGGAAATTGCTCGTCCGCAAAACGCCGCGCGGAATTCTAGCCGGACGAATCGTCGAAACCGAAGCCTATCTCGGCAAATGCGACGCGGCGGCCCACTCCGCAGCGGGCCAGACGCCGCGCAATGCCGTTCTCTTCGGCCCTCCCGGTCGCGCCTACGTGTACTTCATCTACGGCAATCACTACTGCATGAATGTTTCCTGCCTGCCCGAAGGAGTCCCAGGAGGCGTTCTGTTTCGCGCCCTCGAGCCAGTAGCAGGCATCGAGCAAATGGCGAAAGCGCGAGGCACCGAGCTAGCGAAAGAAGCTGGCCTCAAGAAGATCTCTTCTCTAAAGAAGATCTCCTCCGGCCCAGGACGCCTGTCAGAAGCCCTCGGAATCACCCGCAAGCGGGACAACGGGAAAAACCTGGTAAGCCCCCGCTCGGACCTGAGCATCGTAGACGACGGCTATCGCGTGCGGCGAGTAGCAGTCACCCCGCGCATCGGGATCGTAAAGTCCGCCGAGCGTCCGCTGCGTTACTTCATCGCCGGAAACCCATACGTATCCGGCCGGAGGGTGTAAGGTTTCGTGGTTCGTCTTGTCGCGACCTGGAATCGCTGCGCCCAGTCTGGAGTTCCCGTATCATGGGTCGCACTGGAGGAGATATGGAGCGCCGGTTGCTGTTGGTTTTCCTGGTCGCGTTGATCGTCAGACCTGTTACGTCGGAAACTGCTCCTAAGCGACTGTCGTGGCCCGCCGTCGCAGCTCAGCAGCATTCGTATTCGTTCCGCGACGCCTCGAAGGCCCGGCTCTCCATGACAATCAGAAGCAGAACCGGACGCCCGCTCTATCTTCTGCAATGCGCAAACACCGATCTTTCAGGAGAGGGGGAGGTCATGCCTGGGGATTTCGCGTGCTGGTTGAAAGCCACTGACCCTGGCATCGTATCCCGCATTGGGCCTGAGAATTTACTCAGCCCGACTCCTTTTGGTGGCAGCCGTTTTGACGATTCCGGCGACGACGTGCACGACCGCGAGTCTGTGTGGGTATGGCAGCTAATTGGAAAGTGTGGCGATTATCCTGATTTCGGACGGCAGCGCGTGTTTCGGCTCCGTGGCATGAAGCTCACTATGGTTTTCCGAAACGTGCAAACGTCACTTGACGACGATAACGTCTACCCCGCTCTGAAGTCATTTGATTTGTCTGTCTCAGTCCATGGAGACGAAACTGCGATCAGCTCGATTGCGGCGCCATCGCCGTTTGATGCCTTTGGCAGCCCTGAGTCCGATCCGCATGGCTGCGAAAGTGTTAAGACCAACACCGAGGAACGGGTACAAGTTCCAAGTCATTATCCTGCCATTCGTAAGACTGAGTTCAGTTTCAAGTTTCCAGTCGACGCGCCCGCACCCAATGGATCTAACAACAGCGATAACCCTGTCTGGACGCGTTCAATCCTTGGAGAGGATGGAAGGGCCGCTTACGAATTCTCTTGCTTGGACGACGGCACCCCCGTAAGTAGCACGGCGACAGTCATCCCGGGGCCACGGTACGCCAAAGAGGGAATCGGAATCGTGAACTCTGGAATATGGTGCCGGCTGTTGGAGCCAGGAACAAAGGGTCCGAACCTGCTCGATCTGACGCCGGATCCCTACAGCAGGACATCTCGGGCAGAGGTTTTCCCGGACCAACTGAGGGGTGCCTGCGCAGACTATCCGGAGTGGGGGAACCAACGCTCTTTTCGCCTGCACGGAATGAAGGTAACGATGTTCATGGACGAGATCAAGTTTGGACGCACCGAGGTTGATCTTGCAGGATTCCCATCGCCAGATCTGATTGGGGTCAAGATTCACGTCACCGTTGCGCCAGATCCCCTTGCTACCTCGCCAGCTCCCGAGCAAGTGAAATACGCCGACTGGTCTTTAGTGCCGACAACTTGCCACAGGCCGATATTGAACCCCCTCGCCGTCACGCCATCTCCATAGCTTCTGCGTAGGAATTTCACACCGCGCTCCTACCGCGCCCCCGTAGCCTGCGCCCGCGCGGCCTGTGAATGCTGTGAGGCTACCGCTGCCGCCGGCGCGCGATAGCGCCAGTAAGGAATGCGTTCGTAGATCCTAAGCATCAGTACCACCAGGAATCCATACCAGCCCGGCACGCCCAGCAACAGAGACGCGCCATAGCTCAGCAGCCATAGGAGAATCAGCGTGTTCAGGCGCTTGCCCCGGCTGAGGCGGTCTTTCGGGTCATGGCTGGTGACTTCACCCAACACTGGCGATTCCAGTGCTTGCACGGTCGTGGGCACGGATGGGTATTCAACGGCCCGGCTCTGCCAGCGCTGCACCGCGGCACACAGCGCCTTGCCCTCGCTCTTGATCTTTCCCGCCGAACTGGGCTCACTCGGATAGAAACTGAGAGTTCCCTCGCGCCCATGCTCGGCATCGCGCCAGTCGAGATATACGCGCTCGCTGGTCCACCAGCCGGGGGCGCTCTCGCCGATGCGAATATTCACCACCTGCTCCGGTTTGAGTGCGAACCGTATCTTATCGCCCAGGTAAACAAACCGCCCCTGCAGCAGCCAGACCAACCCCTTGTCCCAGTCATAACCCGACAAGTAGATGCGCAAAGACGCACCGGGGGAAAAGCCCGCCACTATGGCGTTGCGGCCGCGAATCTGGATTCCTTCCGCGTCGAACTTCCGGATGAATTGCCGACGGGTTTCTGCGCGCCCACGCAAGCCCAGGCGCAATCCCAGCAAGGAGTAGCCTGCCAGTATCAGCACGGCGCCCGCCAGATATGCAACCAACGATGCTTGCCCGTGCAGGTTGAGCTTGTGCACGGTCCAAGCCACCAGTGCCGGCGGCAGGACATTTGCTCCGATCAGCAGCCACTGGTTGTTGGAAGCCCTTCGCAGCGCGGCGATGGTCGACACCACGCTCTTGGCGCTGGACGGCACAGCATAGTGCTCGTCGTTGGCGGTTGAGCTGAAAGGTGATCCGAATGTAGCGTCGGAAGCTTGCGCAGCAGGCAGGCCGGCGCGCCGCGCCTGTTCTTCTTGCGCGTGCAGCGCCAGCAGTTGCTGCACCCGCTCCGCCGGCACATTCCCCACTCTGGCCAGGTGCTCGATTCGCTTCAACGTTGTCGGATGAGTCAGAATCGATCCCGTAACTTTCCCCCACTGGATGGGAGTCAGGTTAAGCCGGCTCACCTTGAGCAGAGCCGTAATCATCGCCTCCGAATCGCCGACCAACTGCACCGAGCCCTCGTCGGCAGTACGCTCGAAGCGGCGGGCCAGAAGGTAGAACACGCCAAAGCCCGCAACGATCAGCGCCAGATCGAGTTGCGACCACGCTCCGAATTTCGAGCCCCAGCGGTACCACTCCATCGCGACATCGCGATTGCCGCCGCTGACCGTCGCCAGCACACCGCCGAACCATCCCACCAACATGGTCCACATCCCGCGGAAGATCGAGGGGAACAGGATCGCTCCGATCAGCGTCAACCCGAGCTTCTTCGGATGCCCGTGCCGCAGGTGAGACAGTTCATGCCCCGCGATGGCATCGACTTCGCGCTTAGTCAGCCGCTCGAGCAGGTAGTCGGTGAACATCACAGTCTGCGTGCCGGTGGCGTAGGCGTTGGCGATTTGCATCCGCCCGGCGCTCAGCACGAACACCTGCTTGATCTTGACACCCGCTCGCTTGGCCAGCTCGAAGATGCGGTCGCGCAATTCGCCCGTCGTGAGCGCCTCCGGGGCCACCCGCGAGACCCTGATCTTGGCCCGCAAGCAGAGCACCCGAGAGACGAAAGCCGCCAACATCAGAACGATCAGCAACTTGGTATTAGTCGTAAGAAAATCCAGCGCGCAGCAGAAGAACATAAGGGGAAGAAAGATCGCCCCTACGTCCAGCGAACGCTCGAGCATAAACTCGCGCCGCGTCCACTGACTGCCGCGAAACTGCACAAACACCTTGTAAGAAAGAAAAAGGCAAAGCAGATAGACGATCCACGGCGGCACGATGACCACCAGCGTGTGGGCGACGGCGGGTTGCCATCCGACGGCCGGCAGCCGGAACGCGACCAGGTCCTGCACGCCCTGGCGGAAGCTGGTGCGCGCCACCATCCACAGCAGCATCGTGCCATTCACGCACCATTGCAATGTTTTGAAATAGCTGAACCATGCCGCCGTCGGGTCCTGGAGGGCGTCGTTCAGCGCGGCCCGGCGCATCCAGAGAATCAGCAAAAGCGGCAACAGCAGGAATCCCGCCGACATGGCGCATTGCCGCAGTATGTCTGAGTTGCGGTAGCCGTAGGCCAGATGCAGCGCCGGTGCCGGGGTAGCGGCTCCGAGCGCGAAGCTATAGCTGAGGAATCGATTTTCGATCCCTCCACCGTCGCCGGCAGTTTGCAGCCCTGCTGAACTGTGTTCATCGCAGGCGGTCTTCGGGCGCTGCACACTAACCGACAGTTGCTGCTCCCCAGATTGCGCCAACGCCTCGGCCAAGGGCTGCAGTGTCAGCGTGCCGCCCACCGTCCAACCGCTCGCGGCCAGTACTTCGCCGCAACTCCCCTGAAGTTGCCGCTGGCTGGCGTCGGTGAGCGATTTTTGGTATTTCGCCAGTTGTTCCGGCTTCATGCGCGACCAGCCCGGGAATGCGCGCTGGTCGACCGGAGGATGCGCGAACTCTCCGGACGGGCAATGCAGAGTTTGCCCAAGCGCCGCCTGAATCGGTTGCCAATCGCCCGGCGTCCGATCAAGCGACAGATGAACCTGGGCCTGCCCGCGATTGTCAAAGGTCAGGCTGAGCCAGGCGGTTGGTTTCTGGGAGCTGGCGTCGTCGTCCTCGTCGTCGTCCTGCGCGCTGCAAATCTGAGCGCTCGCCGCCAGCAGGAATGCCGACGTCAAGACAAGAAAAAAGGCGCGCCGCAGGTACATCCGTCCCGTTTGCATGAACGTAGCTCCCCAGGCCCGTGAGTGCCAGTTCGCGGCACTCTAGGGAGCTTACTTCCGTGTTTGCAAGGGGAACAACGTTCCCGTGGACCATGTACACATGCGCGAACCGCCGGTCCATGAGCCTCTTGACGCGCTTTCTGCTCTCAGGTTTCTGGGTACTCTTACTTAAGTTCCGCCATTCAGAACGAGATTGTCGATCAGCCGCGTGGAGCCCACGTAGGCGGCGACCGCGACGAGCGTCTTCCGCGAGATGCGTTCCACCGGGCCAAGCGTGTCCGGATCGACGATCTCGAAATAATCGAGCGCGACCAGCGGCTCGCGAGCGAAAGCTTCTCTAGCGGACGAGATCAGCGTCAAGGCAACTCTTTCTCCGCCCAGAAACTCCTGCTGCAAACGCAGCAACGCTCGTTGCAACACGAGCGCGCGCACGCGTTCTTCTCGATTCAGGTAGGCATTGCGAGAACTCATAGCCAAGCCATCGGCCTCGCGCACAATGGGGCAGGCAACAATTTCCACCGGGAAATTCAAGTCTCGCACCATGCGCCGGATCACCGCCAGTTGCGCCGCGTCTTTCTGTCCAAAGAACGCCAGCGCGGGCTCGACAATATGAAGCAGCTTGGAAACGATCGTAGTCACGCCGCGAAAATGCCCGGGCCGCGAGCGTCCATCAAGCTTCTCGCTCAGCCCTTCGACCCATACCCACGTGACTGCGCCGCCCGGATACACTTCTTCGGCCGCCGGCGCAAAAAGAACGTCGACGCCTTCCTTTTCCAGCAGCCGGCAATCGCGCTCGAATTGCCGCGGATATTTCGCCAGATCCTCCGTCGGCCCGAATTGGGTGGGGTTCACAAAAATGGAAACGGCAACCGAGTCGCACTGCGCCTTCGCCGCCCGCACCAGCGACAAGTGGCCCTCATGCAGAGCGCCCATCGTCGGCACCAGGCCCAGGCGCCCGCCACTGGCGCCAGCAGCGCGGCAGGCAGCGCGAGCGTCCGGAATGGTGGCGCAGATCTTCATGGCTAGCGGCGTCAACGCTTAGCAGGCTGCGCAAAAAACCAAGGTTCGTATCGGAGCATCGCTCTACAGCTTGCGGAAAAACTCCCGCTTCGTATCAGGGTATCGCTTCAGCGATACCGTAACTCCCTTCGAAATTAATCGCCCCTTTTAGGGGCCGCGGTACTGGCCGGCCTGCAGTCAATTGCCCGCTCAGGGCGCCTCGCGGAATTGCACATCCAACTCCTTGAGCGTCCCCAGCAGCAGGGCGCGGTTCTTCCTCAGCTCCGCCTTCGTCTGCGTGGACGGATTCTTGGGAACCGCTTGCGCCACCAGCACCACCCGGCCGTAAGGCCATGCGCTCGATGGCAGCGAAACCAGTTGCGCCGGGATTTCTTCCGGCTTCAGGATGTGGATCTCGCGATTGGAAAGATCGAGGAAGCCGATCCCATCCTCGCGAACGATCAGGTAAGGATTCCGCCAGCCGCTCATCTTGCTGAGCGGCGGATACTTCGTGGGGTCCGGCTCAGGAATGGATTCGAGACCGGTCGTCTGCCGCGCTTCTGTAGCCGGAGTTTCCGTAGCCGTCTGCGGAGGCTTGGAACAGGCCACCAGAACCCCCAGCAGAATGATGGCAACCAGCGCTAGAACAGAATCCCCGGCAATACTAGAGCGCGTTCCACAAATCGGATTTTGGGTACGGCACGGCTTTACAGCTTGCGGAAAAACTCGATGTTGCACTGGATTTTGGGTGGCGCAGCGGTTTACCGCTGCGATAACTGGCGCATTTTCAGTATCGGCTTTAGCCGCTGAGGTCAGACTGCGGCACAGAAAGTACTTTTTTCGTAAGCTGTTTAGCCGCGTCGCTTGCTCCAGAAAAAATGCAGGCTTTAGCCCCTGAGGGACGACTCTTCCGAGCCGAAAGGCATTTATGAAACGCACCCTGGCAATATTACCCACAACGGTTCCTCCATCCGCCATTATCGCTGCCGCGCCTGCTTGCGGAGGAGTACCGTTTCGAGTGCGGCCTGCGTTTCTTTCGGCAGGTGATAAGACTCGGCGTCGTTAGGAAACTGGTGTGAAACCACGTCGGCCTTGAAAGCCAGCACCGATTCGGTGATCAGCGCGGCGGCGTCTCCGTAGCGGCGCACGAATTTTGCCGGATGTCCGAACGTCAGGTTGACCAGATCGTGGAACACCAGCACCTGCCCATCGCAATCCGGCCCGGCGCCGATGCCGATGGTAGGCGTTTCAACCTCGGCCGTAATCATGGCCGCCACTTCGCGAGGAATGCCCTCAAGATAAATGCAGGACACACCGGCGCGGTCAAGCGCAACCGCATCGCGCATAAGCTGCTCGATGGCGTTCAGCGTCTTGCCCTGAACCTTATAGCCGCCCATGATGTTGACCGATTGCGGAGTAAGCCCAATATGCCCGGCGACCGGAATCTCCGCATCCATCACGCGCCGGATCACATCCACGCGCTTCTCGCCGCCTTCCATCTTGACCGCCTCGGCTCCGCCCTCTTTCACGAAGCGAGCAGCGTTGTGAATGGCTTCGTTCGGGTCAGCCTGATAAGACCCGTAAGGCATGTCGGCAATAAGCAGCGCGTCCTTAACCCCGCGCCGCACCGCCTTGACGTGGTGCAGCATCTCGTCGACCGTCACCGAGAGCGTGTTCTCGTAGCCCAGCATGGTCATGGCCAGCGAGTCGCCAACCAGGGCAATGTCGATGCCCGCCTCGTCAACCAGTCGCGCGGTGGCGTAGTCGTAAGCGGTAAGGCAGGTGATGGGATCGCGCTGAAACTTCTTTTCGCGGATCGTAGCAGCAGTGATCTTGCGGCGAGGTTCCCCGATGGGTGTAAGACTCACGATGTCCTCCAGTGCCCCTCCGCAAACCGGGCGGATAGAGCCTGTACGCGTCTTGGATGGCGCGAGATGAATTATAGCTGAAAAGGGGCGGTCGTCGATAGGCAGTAAGTCAGTTGGCCAAATTCCCGGAGAATCTTACATTGACACGGAGCCGCGAGAGCCGTACTATTGTAGATGAGGTTAATTTAAGTGGCCTACGAAACGTTTGAACGGAGAGCCGTAAGAGTACAGGAACTCGCTCTAGCGGTCGATCCTGCGGGACGCATAGCTTTGAATGCAGCCTCCTCCAGAGCCTTGCAAGAAGCCGGAGTCAAGGCCGTCAGAATCCTTTGGGACAAAGAGACATGCGGGATCGCATTGCAGGGGGCTCGGAAAGGCGATAAGAACGCCTACTCAATCGCATTCGGGAAAGGGGGTCGATCCTCCACGGTCACAGCCAAGGCGTTCCTCAAGTACATTGGCTGGACCTCCCGCCAACGACAAACCGTTCTCGCGAAATGGAATGAGCAGCAGAAGATGCTGGAGGCCGAACTGCCTCAACTGCCTCCTGACGTAGTCGGGCGAGGCAGGAAGAAAGGCGTCACACGGAAGGAAGATGCCGGGTCGTAACGCATGGCAGTAAAGCGCAATCGCGATTTGGAGCGCCGCATCGACGGCTTCTACGCCGTCTGCGAAAAGATCGTCCTGCGGACTCTGATCTTCGGATGCTTTGTTCTTGAACTCGGCAGATTTGCCAGATGGTTATGGCGGTAGTCGATAGTTGAGAGAATCGGACATGCGCCTTACAAATGCTGCGGGGAAGCAGGCTTGTTAATCGCGGCCTGGCGCGCAATATCCGACAACTGCTCTTCGAAACACTTGAGCACGAGACTATCGAGCGGTTGCAAGTCGCCCTTGTCCGCAGCCTGCAAGCCGTCGACGTACGCATCCTTGCGCGCTTTGAGTTTCGTGGGCAGAGGTTCGCCGGCAAATATAGGCGCTACCTCTGAAACAATGATCAAATACGCCAGAGACCGGGCAACTCGACCGTTCCCACCGTTGAACGGATGGATGGCGTTCAATTTCCACATTACTCTAGCCGCTCTTCTAATCGGGCTCTCATTCTGCCCCTGGCCGTAGTGCCATTCCAGCATGTCGTTAACTTCAAGCCGAACCTGCGAGGGGTGGGCGGGACGGTGATCAGTTCCGGTAATGGTCACCTCGGTTCGAGCATCCCTGAAGGTCCCAGCGCAAGGATAGATCCCTTCAATTGTTAAACGATGAATCTCAAGGACATCTCCCTCTGTAATCCGAGTCCGACCTTTGTTAACAAAATCGGCAAGGTATTCAACAACAAGCCTCTGGTTTGCAATCTCAAGATCGGCCTTCTCCTCGACGGGACAGAGAAGTTTGTCGTCCTTGTATTCGTTGTCCATAATTCAAAAGGGCCAGCCATCCCGGCTAGCCCCAAAATCAGTTTAGGTATTTTCCGCAACCAACGACTACTCGGGTTTTGTCTCCGTGATCACGAGTTGGACCTGGCTGCGAGTAATCGATTCATTCTCGATCCCAGCATTACCGTAAGCCCAATCTCGCATGAAATGGACAGTCGGTTGCTTCGTCTCGGGCATTTCCTCAGCAACCTTCTTGAGTTGAGAAATCACTTTGTCCTCTGCCATCGTCATAGAAATCGGGCCTCCATTAACGTTTGATGCCAACTCAAGCTATGCGGCTCAATACATTAGCGATTCGTAGCTTAACACATCCCCTTGCGCTTCGCGTTCTCCCGCAGCCAAGCGGCGTACCCAGCTTCATCGAGCGTCCCAGCTGCCAGAGCCATGACGGCCTGCGTAGCATCCGCCTCGCTGGCCCGGAACTCAAAGCCGTGGAGTTCGAGAAAGAGAATGCCAATCACAAACCCCGTCCGCTTGTTGCCATCCACAAAAGGATGGTTGCGGATGACGCCGGCTGTGTACAAGGCGGCCATTTCGATGACGTCCGACGTTTCGGAATAGGTATAGCTCTGGCGGGGACGCGCCAGCGCGGACTCCAGAAGCCCCATGTCACGCAACCCGGTAGCGCCGCCGTGGAGCGCCAGGAGCCGGTCGTGGATCGCGAGCACATCGCGCGCTTCGATCCAGAGTGGTTCTTTCTTCATGGCTTCGAATCTTTTACCTTGCCAGCGCGTGCAGAGTGTTGCGATAGCGGGACATGATCTCTTCCGCCTTCTCCATTTTCTTCTCGAACGCGGGATCGTAAGGCGTGAGTCGATAATCGCCGTCTCCCGACTCGATCAGAAAGACCCGCTCCCCATTGCTGGTCTGCAATCGGTCGATCACTTCTTTTGGCAGAACCACACCCAGCGAGTTGCCGAACTTCCGAATCTTGAGTTCAACCATATCTCCTCTTGATGTTATTACAATTGTAATAACATTCCGCAACCCGCGCAATAGCGCTGATGGTCCCCGACTTCTGCCAGCTTTCCTCCAACCTCTTTCATCACAAATCATCCGTGCCCGCATCACAGACCTCCAACCCGCCATGCGCGAAAATGAACCTAGCATCGGCCAAGAGCATCGATCCGTTACCAGCTCTTTGAAAAAACATTTGCGGAGCAAGAACCGCCGTCATCTACCCCAAAAACGGCCCCAAAACGGGAATTTTCGCCCAAAAGTCGAGCTAAGTCCTTATTCCCGAATACTTTGGAAGTAAGTCCTTCAAATTGAATACTTTAGCGAAAATCGGGGGGGGGGGGGGGGGGGGGGGGGGGGGGAAAAAACAATTTTTTTTGTTTCCCCCCCCCCCCGCCCAACTTTTTTTTGGGGTCCCCGTGCAATG
>Ga0181523_10000166_pt1 | contig 71518 bp, 55 predicted proteins | sample PEATcosm2014_Bin_43_FD_119752 | JGI IMG/M metagenome (GOLD analysis project Ga0181523, IMG submission 119752) | Peatland microbial communities from MTU Mesocosm Facility, Houghton, MI, USA - PEATcosm2014_Bin05_30_metaG | ecosystem: Environmental > Terrestrial > Soil > Wetlands > Peat | place... | reverse complement strand
GCTACGGCGTAGATAATGCCATCCGCCGTGCCGGCTGCCCCAGAGATGACCGGTGTGGAGGTGATGCCGATCTTCGGCACTACCTGTGTGCAGTTGCGGTCGTCGGAAGGCGCCTCCCCGGATTTCAGCAGCGAGGTTTGCCAGAGCTGCGATCCGCTGTCCGCATCCAGTGCATACATGCTATCGTTCTCGGTCGCGACGATCAGCACATTATGACTGCCTTGGCTGGGAATGGCAACGCCGGTAACATACAGCGGCTGCGCGTCTACCTTACCGTCAAGCGTCGTGGAGAAGAGCTTGCCGAACGTAGCGGAGTTCACGTTGCTCAGAGTCAGTATGGTTTCGGACAGGTTCTGCCCTGTGCGGGCTATGTCGTTGTGATATGTCAGTACGTTGGTCTGAGGCATAGCCACAGATAGCGCAACGAATATCAAAGATAGTCGCATATGGCCCTCACTGCTCCTTCGATTTCTGCCATTGTAGTCGGGCGGCCGGTCGATAGGCGCAGGGTGCCCGGCGCGAATTCCGCGGGCACGCGCATGGCGCGCAAGACATGTGAAATGTCGACGCCGCCGGCATGGCAAGCCGCGCCCGCCGATGCCGCCACGCGGTCGCCGATCGCGCGCAGCAACTCCTGGGCATCCGCGCCGCGGAAGCTGACACTGAGCGTGTTGGGAAGGCGCTCGACCGGATGGCCGTTGATGCGCATGGCGGCGACCCGCGTCCGCAGCCCTTCCTCTAACGCATCGCGCATGCTGCGCATGTGCCCGGCGTGGTCAGCCAGGCCGCGCCGTGCAATCTCGCAGGCCTTACCGAGTCCTACGATTTCGAGGACGTTTTCGGTGCCGGCCCTGCGGCCCGCCTCCTGGCCGGCGCCATGGATGAACTTCTCGAGCGTCACGCCGCGACGAACATATAATGCACCGACGCCCTTGGGCGCATACGCCTTGTGGCCGGCGAGGGACAGCAGGTCGACCCCCAGCGCCGCCACATCCACGGGAATCTTGCCCGCCGATTGGGCCGCGTCCGTGTGCACCAGCGCTCCCACGCGGCGGGCTACGCGAGCGATCTCCGCGACCGGCTGCACCGTTCCGACCTCGTTGTTCGCGTGCATGATGCTGACCAGAATCGTGTCGGGGCGAAACGCCGCCTCCACATCCGCGACGCCGACCATGCCGTAATCGTCAACAGGCAGTGAGGCGATCTCGAAGCCGCGCGCGGCAAGCCAGCCGCATACCTCCGTCACCGCGGGATGCTCGATGCTGCTGGTCACGATGTGGTTGCCACGATGGCGCAAGGCGAGCGCCGCGCCCTTCAACGCGTAGTTGTTCGATTCGCTCCCACCGCTGGTGAACACCACCTCTTGAGGCGAGCAATTGAGCAACTCCGCGACGCGCGCGCGAGCCTGATCAACGGCCTCGCGCGCCTCGATGCCGTAGAAGTGCCCGCTGGACGGATTGCCGAAGCGCTCCTCCAGGTACGGGCGCATGGCGTCGATCACTTCGGGATCGAGCGGCGTGGTCGCGTTGTAATCCAGATAGATCGGTCTGCCGGTCATCGCAATTTGTAGCGCTGCACCTTGCCGGTAGCGGTCTTGGGCAGCTCGTCCATGAATACGATCCGCCGCGGAGACTTGTAACCCGGCAAGCGTTGCCGCACGAACTCGCGCAGCTCACCGGTCAGGGCTTCGCACGCGCAATCCGGTTGCTTGAGCGTCACGAACGCGCAGGGTCTGAGCAGGCCATTTTCGTCGGGGTGCGCCACTACCGCGGTTTCCAGAACGGCCGGATGTTCAACCAGCGCGCTTTCGACTTCGATGGGCGATACCCACTCGCCCGACACGCGAAACATGTCGTCGGAGCGGCCCGCGTACCAGTAATATCCGTCTGCATCGACACGGTATTTGTCGCCGCTGAAGAACCAGCCGTCGCGCATGCGGTCCGCGGTCAGTTGCGGGCGATTCCAGTAATGCGAGGCGGTGCTGCGCCCGCGGACCCAAAGATCGCCCACTTCGCCGGCCGGCAATTCGCGCTCTTTCTCGTCGGTGATGCGGATCTCGTACCCGGGCACGGGCACGCCCGAGCTGCCCGGCTGCACGCATCCCGGCCGGTTGGAGATGTAGATGTGCAGCACCTCGGTAGAGCCGATGCCGTCGAGAACGTCGAAGCCGAAGCGCGCGCGCCAGCGGCGGACGATTTCCGCGGGCAGTGGCTCGGCGGCCGAGACACCCAGGCGCACACTGCTCAGGTCATATGGGTTGACTGCGTCGGTCGCCTGCAGCATGGCCGCGAAGTGCGTGGGCACGGAGAAGAACAGGGTGGGGCGATATTCGTGCGCGTGCTCCAGAATGGTCTTCGCGTGCGGCTTACCAGGATCCAGTACCGTCGCCGCGCCCACGTAGAACGGGAACATCAAGCCGTTGCCGAGACCGTACGCATGAAACAGTTTTGCGGAGGAGAAGGTGACGTCGTCGGCGCGGATGTCGAGCACGCCGCGCGCGTAGGCCTCGCAGCACACGGGCCAGTCCCGATGGCGGTGGACGGCTGCTTTGGGCGATCCGGTGCTGCCGGAGGTCCACAGCCAGAAGGCCGGATCGTCGGGCGATGTCGGCGCGCATTCCAGTTCCGGTGGGCACGATTCCAGACCTGGGATGCCCTCATTTCCGACGACCAGCTTGGCCCCACTCTCGTCCACCAGATACGCGTAGTCCGCCGGCCGCAACGCGGTGCTCGTAGGTACGGCGACTGCGCCGATCTTCATCGCGCCGAAATAGGCTGCCACGAACTCGGGGCCGTCGGGCATCACGATCATTACGCGATCGCCCGGCGCGATGCCTGCCCGCCGCAGCGCGTTTCCGGCTTGGTTTACGAGCGCGGCGATCTCGGCGTAAGTGGTGCGCCGGCCTTCGGAGATGAGGGCAGTCTGGCTGCCGCGGCCCTCTGACACGTGCCGATCCACGAAGTAGGACGCGAGGTTGAACTGGTCAGGCATCAGGACCACGTCCGCCACGGTTGGCAGGCGAAAGCGCCTGCCCCACCACTGCAAGCACAGGATTGGTTTGGTGGCGCAGGCGGTTCCGCCTGCGATCCGCGTTTTTTCCCGGCTCCCGTATCGCGCGCAACTCCTTAATGCAGGCTGGCGATCTTCTTGCGGATTTCGGCGGCGTCCTTGGCGTCGGGCTGCACCACGAGGTACTGCGTGTAGGCTTCCTTGGCGTCCTTGGAATTCTTGCGCTTCTCTTCCGCCTCGGCGAGCCGCAGCCAGGCTTCCGCCAAGTTGGGATTCCATTTGGTGGCCTCCCGAAAACGCCCGGCCGCCGCCTTGTAGCTATGCTTCTTGAAATACTCGTTTCCGACCTGCAGATCCTTGTTCGCCTGCAGCGGATTGAAGGCGTATTCCTTCACCCGCAGGTTGGCGTCTTCTTCGGGCGGGGCCTGCTGTTCCTGCTGCGGCGCAGAGGGCTTGGGCGGCTGCTTTTGGTCCCCCTGTGCGCTCGCGGAAATCGCAGACAGGCCCGAAAACAACAGCGCGAACACCCAGCGTGACATAATTGAATTATAGCTTCCATCGATGGATCTGCGTGAAAAAGCGGCCCAGTTGCCCCTCGCGCCCGGCGTGTACCTCTACAAGGACGCCAGCGGCCGGGTGATCTATGTCGGCAAGGCTAAGAGCCTGCGCCTCCGCGTGCGCAGCTACTTCTCCGACGACCGCCTCGCCGACGTCAAAACCGGCACGCTGATTTCCGAAGCGACCGACGTCGATTACATCCTGGTCGACAACGAAAAAGAAGCGCTGGCGCTCGAGAACAACCTGATCAAGCAATGGAAGCCGCGCTTCAATATTCTCCTGCGCGACGACAAGACCTATCCGTACATCAAGCTGACGGGCGAGAAATATCCGCGCGTTTACGTGACGCGCCGGCTGCGCAAAGACGGCTCGACATATTATGGCCCGTACTTTCCCGGCAACCTGGCGCATCGCCTGGTGCACTTCATCCACCGCCATTTTCTGGTGCCATCGTGCAAGGTGGACCTGACGCGCTATCACCCCAAGCCCTGTTTGCAATACCACATTCATCGCTGCCTGGGCCCCTGCGTGGAAGGCTTTACTACGGCCGATGCGTACGGCCGCGCGGTGCGCGATGTGCGGCTGTTTCTGGAAGGGCGGCACGGCGACCTGGCGGCGGAACTGCGCGGCCGCATGGAGGCCGCCTCGGAGGCCATGCGGTTCGAAGAGGCCGGCTCAGTGCGCGACCTGCTTACTACCGTAAACGAGCTCGACGAGCGGCAGAAGATGGCCGCGGCCAAGGGCGACGATATCGATATCTTCGCCGCCTACGCAGAGCCGCCGCTGGTGGCGCTGAATGTCTTCCACCTGCGCAACGGCCAGATCGTGGATCGCCGCGAATACTTCTGGGAGGACCAGGGCGAGTTTGACGAGCCGCTATTCTTCTCGGCGCTGTTGAAGCAGATCTACCTCGACGAGCGCTACGTCCCCGCCATCATTCATGTGCCCGTGGATTTCGAAGATCGCCCTGCGCTGGAAGAGCTGCTCTCGGAAAAGCGCAACCGGAAAGTGGAGATCCACACGCCCCAGCGCGGACAGAAGAAGGCCCTGCTGGACCTGGTCGAGACCAACGCGAAGCACAGCTTCGACGCACGTTTCCGGGTGTTGAAGCCCTCCTCGCGCGCGATCCAGGAGGCGCTGCAGGAGACGCTGAGCCTTCCCGAGCCGCCCAAGCGCATCGAGTGTTTCGACATCTCCCACATACAGGGCACCGATAAAGTCGCCAGCATGGTGGTTTGGGAAGACGGCCGCATGAAGAAATCCGATTACCGCAAATTCATCATCCGCACGGTGATCGGTAACGACGATTTCGCCAGCATGCGGGAAGTCGTGACGCGCCGTTACTCGCGCTTGCAGCAGGAAGGGCAAGCGATGCCGGGGCTGGTGCTGATCGATGGCGGCATTGGCCAGCTTCACTCCGCCGCGGAAGCGCTGGAGGCCATCGGCATCATCAACCCGCCGCTGGCATCCATCGCCAAGCGAGAGGAGATCATCTATGTTTACGGGCAGGAGGACGAGCCTATCGTTCTCGACCGCTTCTCACCGATCTTGCACCTAGTGCAATCCATACGCGACGAGGCGCATCGCTTCGCGGTGACTTTTCACCGCACGCGCCGCAACGCGCAAGCTCTGAGTTCGGAGCTGGATCGGATCGAGGGCGTCGGCGAGCGGACCGTGCAGAAGCTGTTGAAGCATTTCGGCAGCTCGGAGCTGGTGCGTGCGGCTGGGGAGGATCAGCTCGCGGCGGTGGTGGGGCGGGCGGCGGCGCGGCGGGTGAGACGGTATTACGAACAGGTGCTGGCCCCGAAAAACTGAGTTTGCGGAACGGGGCTTCCGGCCCACTTTCCGCCGGTGGGCCGCATCCTGAACCCTTGTGCGTTTCTCGTCAAGGTGAGCTGGCAGGACTTCACGCGAGTGAAGCTCGTCGACTGCAGTCTCTTGCTCTCTACCAGTGGCCGACGAACCGTCGGTGACGCCGATTACCGTGGGTCGGACTTCGGCCGTTCACGCTTATGTCTTGCCCACCCGTTCCCGGACTGGAGGTATGAAGGCACCATCCCAGGCTCCATTGCCTGGTCTGAGAATCCTAATACGCCCAGCGTTCAGTGGAGCGTTGAATGGAGGGAATCGGCGCGTCTTGTGGAAAGTCATCCGACTGGATCTGGTATTGGCGGTAACCGGTTATGCATTCGACGTGGTCTGCGCCCGGCTCAGCCCCGTCATCTTCGCCAGGTACCGCCGCACCCATCCCCGGTCCCGCCGCTGCAAATCCTGGTAGCCTTGCACGCGCAAGGTCTGGTTCACCCTCCTCCCGATTCCGGCCTTTGAATCCGACTCCCTCGCTGGCCTCTAGAAACGCCCGGATTTGTTCCAGGCTCAACTTCTCCCCTGCCTGCATGCTGATCGGCAATCCCCAGCATGACGGATCGCCCCCTCCACGCTTATTTTGTATGAGAAACCACCTCCCGATCCAGGCTCATCTTGCATGAGATTAAGACTGGAGCTTGCCAAGATGGAAAAATTCTGATTGAATATCTAGCGCGACATTGTTTCTGGGTTTCGAAAAGTGGCCGTGAACATGCCCAGAAACCGGGACGCTCGTACAAGGAGGGCAGAAGCATGGATGCAAGCCGCAGGGACTTTCTGAAGGCCGCTGCGTTGGGCGGCGCCGCAGCTTCCTGGTTGGGATTTGATCTGCAGCCCGCATACGCGCAGCTCAGCCAGCTCAAAATCGCACGCGCCACCGAGACGCGCTCCACCTGCCCCTATTGTTCCGTGAGCTGCGGCGTCATTATCTACACGATTGGCGACAAAGCCAAGAACGTCACGCCGCAGGTCATCCACGTCGAGGGCGACCCGGACCACCCCATCAACCGCGGCACTCTTTGCCCCAAGGGCGCTTCGCTCCAGCAGGACATCCTCAACCCGCGGCGGCTCCTGAAGCCGCAGGTCCGGCGGCCTGGATCGGACCATTGGGAAGACATCGCCTGGGACCAGGCCATTGACGAAATCGGCCGCTGGGTGAAGAAAACCCGCGACGCAAATTTCATCGAGCAGGATGCCCAGGGCCACACCGTGAACCGTTGCGAAAGCATCGGCTGGATCGGCGGCTGCACGGATACCAACGAATTCAACTATCTCGCCGGAAAAGCCATGCGCAGCCTGGGGGTCTGCTACCTGGAAACCCAGGCCCGTGTTTGACACGGACCCACGGTCTCCAGTTTGGGGCCCACGTTCGGACGCGGTGCGATGACCAACGGTTATGTCGATATCAAGAATACCGACATGATGTTGATCATGGGCGGCAATCCCGCCGAGAATCATCCTTGCGGTTTCAAGTGGGCGATCGAGGCCAAGCGGAATCGCAATGCGAAGATGATCGTGGTCGATCCGCGCTTCACCCGCACTGCCGCCACATCGGATCTCTTCCTGCAAATTCGCGCCGGCGCGGATATCGCATTTCTGGGCGGCGTGATCCGTTACGCCATCGAGAACAATCGTATCGCGAAGGACTACCTCGCTAACTACACCAACGCCGCCTTCATCGTCAAGGATGGCTTCAAGCTGCCCGACGACGGGTTGTACTCGGGTTTCGATGCGGCCACCCAAACGTACGATAAATCGACCTGGAATTACGAGGCCGCCGGACCTTCTGCCGCGGCCGCGAAGCCAGGCCTGCCGCCCAACGTGAATTCCGACCTCACGCTCCAGCATCCGCGCTGCGTCTTCCAATTGCTGAAGACGCAGTATTCGCGTTACACGCCGGAGATGGTCGAGCGCATCACCGGCATAGCGAAAGACCGGTTCCTGAAAGCCGCGGATCTGTTTACCTCCATCCGCAAGGACGGCGACATGAAGAAGGTCGCCACCATCATGTATGCGGTCGGTTGGACGCAGCACACCTTCGGCACGCAGATTATACGGACCGCGGCCATGCTGCAGTTGCTGCTAGGCAATGTGGGACGCGCCGGCGGCGGAGTGAACGCGCTGCGCGGCCACTCCAACATCCAGGGCGCCACCGATATGGGCGGCGTGTTCGATATCTGGCCGGGCTATCTGAAAGTGCCCACGCCGGCCGATACCAGCCTGAAAGCTTACCTCGAGCGCACCACTCCCACGGTGTCCAAGCCGGCCAACTGGGAGTCGTTCAACTATTGGTCGAATACGCCGCGTTTCGCAGTTTCCCTGCTGAAGGCCATGTACGGCGATGCCGCCAACAAGGAAAATGATTTCGCCTTCCACTACATGCCGAAGGTGGATCGCAACTACTCCTGGACCCAGCTTTGGGACCAGATGTACCGCGGTTCGGTGAAGGGATTGTTCGCCTTCGGCATGAACGGCGTAGCCATCGGGCCGGATTCGCAGAAGAACATCGAGGCCCTGAAGAAAGCCGACTGGCTAGTGGTGGGCGAGATCTATCCGGACGAAACCAGCGAATTCTGGAACTCACCGGGAATCACGAAGGCGGAGATGAAGGAGATCAAAACCACTGTCTACCGCCTCGCCTGCGCCGGATTCGCCGAAAAAGATGGATCGATGACCAACTCGGCGCGCTGGCTGCAATGGAAAAACATCGCCGTGCCGCCGCCCGGCCAGGCGCGTCTGGACCAGGACATCGTCGCGCAAATCTTCCTGAAAGTGCGCGAGCTTTATGCAAAAGAGGGCGGCAAGTTTCCCGATCCCATTACGCACGTGACGTGGGCGTATAGCGATCCGCAGCATCCCTCGTTGGCCGAAGTGGCGAAAGAGATCAACGGCAAGGCGCTCGGCGATGTGACGGATCCGAAGACGCAGCAGGTGATCAAGGCCGGCCAGCAACTGCCGGGCTTTGCCTGGCTGCGGGATGACGGCACGACATCGTGCGGCAACTGGATCTATTCCGGATCCTGGACCGAGGCCGGCTCGCAGATTGCCCGCCGCGGTACCGAAGATCCATCCGGCTTGGGCGTCTATCCGAACTGGGCTTGGTCGTGGCCGGCGAACCGGCGCGTGCTGTACAACCGCGCGTCGTGCGATCCGGAGGGCAAGCCTTGGGATCCCACCCGCAAGCAGATCTGGTGGAACGAGAAAACGCAGCTTTGGACTGGCGTGGATGTGCCCGATTTCAAACCCGACTCGCCGCCCAAAGACCACATGGGGCCGTTCATCATGACCGCGGAAGGCGTAGGCCGCATCTTCGCGCCGTTGGCGGCCTTCGCCGACGGGCCTTTCCCGGAGCATTACGAACCGTTCGAGAGTCCCGTCGGAAATGCGTTGCATCCCGCACAGGCGAATAATCCTGTAGTCAAGAAGCTCTCGACGCCCGCGGATAAGTATGGCACAACCGGCGAAGGGTTCAATGTCATCTGCACGACTTACCGGCTTACGGAGCATTACCACTATTGGACGAAGAACAATCCGATGAACGTCCAACTGATACCGGAGCCGTTCATCGAGATGCCGGTCGAGCTGGCGGACGAGTTAGGCATACGCGGCGGCGAACTGGTGAAGATTACCAGCGCGCGTAGTTACTACATCGCGAAGGCCTTCGTCACCAAGCGCATCAAGCCGATGAACATCGACGGCAAGAAGGTCTACCAGATCGGCTTGCCGATCCACCAGGGCTTCCGCGGCATCCAGGAAGACGAGGGGAAGAACGCGCGCACGCTCGCTAACCGGCTCTCTCCCACGGTAGTGGACCCCAACGCATACACTCCGGAATTCAAGGGCTTTCTGGTGAAGGTGGAAAAGGCATGAGCCAGGCCACGCTGAACATTCGCAGAATCTCGGGGCATGCCGGGACCGCGCCCGGTGCGGGAGTGGAGCGCGAGGAGCAGGTTTGCAAGCTGGTCGACACCACCACGTGCATCGGGTGCAAAGCGTGCGAAGTCGCCTGTCTCGAATGGAACGGCTATAGCTTCCGCGATACGGTCTTTCAAAACAGCTATCAGACCATGCCGGAGACGGCCTGGAATTATTGGAACCTGATCAAGTTCAACGAGCACGAGCGGGAAGACGGCAGCATGATGCTGCTGATGCGCAAGGATCAGTGCATGCATTGCGCCGAGCCGGGATGCCTGGAGGCGTGTCCCGCCGACGGCGCCATTGTCCAATATATGAACGGCATCGTCGACTTCCAGCAGGACCACTGCATCGGCTGCGGCTATTGCGTCAGCGGATGCCCGTTCAATATTCCGAAGTTCAACCAGCACACCAAGAAGATGTTCAAGTGCACGCTGTGCGCGGATCGGGTAACGGAGGGGCTGGAACCGGCCTGCATCAAATCGTGCCCCACCGGCTGTCTGCACTTCGGGACCAAAGACGACATGAAGGAGCTGGCGGAAACGCGCGCACGGCAACTTCGCGATCACTACGGCTTCGACAAGGCCGGCGTCTACGATCCGGCGGGTGTCGGCGGCACCGGCGTGATTTATGTGCTGCACGACGTGACTAATCCGGAAGCCTACGGCGGGTTGCCCAGCAATCCTCGCATTCCGTGGGTCGTCAAGTTCTGGAAAGGTCCGCTGAAGTGGATTGGCAACCTCGCCATGATCGGCGGCGTCATCGGCGTGACGCTGCATTATCTGCGGTTCGGTCCCAAGCAAGTGGCGCCGGAAAAGAACGGAGCGGAGCGGCCATGAGCACCTCGGTAATTCCGCCAACTCCTCTGGCGCATCGCCGGCGCGCGATTCTGCGCTACACGTTGAACGAGCGCGTGAATCATTGGATCGCCGGCCTCACTTACCTTTACTGCCTGATGACCGGCCTCGCATTCTGGTCGCCGTACCTGTTTTGGATGGCGGTAATACTGGGCGGCGGAGCGACCTCGCGCTTCTGGCATCCGTGGTTCGGCCTGGTCTTCGCGGCATCCGTTTTCTGGATGTACAAGATCTGGCGGAGCGACATGCGGATGAGCGATGCCGACCGCGCGTGGTCGAAATCCATCCAATATTACATTCGCAACGAAGACGAAAATCTGCCGCCCATCGGCCGCTTCAATTACGGGCAGAAACTTTACTTCTGGCTGATCTTCTATGGCGTGATCCTGCTGCTGCTCTCGGGCATTGGATTGTGGTTCGTGGAATCCATCCCATGGAGTCTGCGCTGGCTGCGGTACCTTGCCGTGGCCGTACACGTGGGCGCTTCGTTGATCACTATCGGCGGATTCATCATTCACGTCTACATGGGCACCGCCATGGTGCGCGGCGGATTTACTTCCATCATCCGCGGCGAAGTCTCGCCCGAATGGGCGAAGACGCATCACCGGCTCTGGTACCAGCAGGTGACCGGAGACGCCTCCGATCGGAAATGATCCGATCCAAGTGGGACCAACGCATCCGGCGCGCGGATGAGTTGGCGGCCGAGTATCCCTTTGCAGCGGACGTGCTGCGGTTCTACAGCCACGTGGCGCGCTTCCAGAAGGATCTCTATGCGGGCATGGCGGCCGTGGGTACCGATCTGAGTTTGCTGCTGCCGCGGTTCCCGGATTTCTTGAACCATATCGCCGCGGCGGCGCCAGTGCCTGTCGCGCAATGCGCCCGTGATCTGAACCAACGCGCCCCGGCACAGTGGCTGGATTCGCTCAATGCATTCTGGCGCAACGCGGCGGCGTTCCAGCCGGAGCCCGGCCACGCGCCGGAATTGCTGGCATGCATTTTCTTGCAACCCTACGCGGAGTACCTGGCCGATCACAGCGAACGCATGCCTCCACGCGAAACCTACGGGACGTGCCCTTTTTGCCGAGCACGGCCGCTCGCCGGAGTCCTGCGGCCGGAAGGAGATGGCGCCAAGCGGTCGCTGATCTGTTCCTTCTGCGCGACGGAGTGGAACATCGGGCGGCTTGTGTGTCCTGCATGCGGCGAAGAGACTGTGGAAAAGCTGGCCGTTTACACCGCCGATCAGTTTCCACATGTACGCGTCGAAGCTTGCGACACGTGCCGCTATTACATCAAAACCGTCGATCTTACTAAGAATGGTCACGCTGTGCCGGCGGTTGATGAGCTCGCCACCATCCCGCTCAACCTCTGGGCGCAGCAGCACGAGTATGTGAAGCTGCGCGGCAACCTGCTGGGCATTTAGCCTGCGTGGCCGGAAAGGATAGTCCTCGCCTCGAGCTACTGAGGCTCGCACCATACAGTGTGACAGTTTAGGTCAAGAAAGTGGGGCGGGTCCCTGACCCGCGCCGAGCCCCTGGTTCGGCTGTCGGATCCCGGTCCAACGCGGGCGTTGGAGTCCGCGCCACCGCCGAAATCAAGAGAGCCATTGGCGCCTTCGGGGAACCAGATGAACGGCCAAGGTCGCCAACAGCATGCGTGTTCCACCATTCGGTAGAATGGAGCGAAGAGTTATGCCAATCGCCTTGACCGAAACGCCAGCGCCGTTTGTCCCCCCCGATCCGCCGCGAAAGCGATGGACTCGTGCGGAGTGCGCCACGCTGGAGGCTTCCGGTCTGCTGGAGCAGGAGCGTCTCGAGCTTGTCGAGGGGGAACTGATAAGCAAGATGGGGAAAAAACGGCCTCACGTAAATTCGCTTACCTTGCTGCAAGCTTGGTTGTTGCAAGTCTTCGGATGGCGCTTTGTGAACGCAGAAGCACCCATAGATGTGGCCCCTGAGGATGATCCCACCAACGAGCCAGAACCCGATCTCATCGTACTCCGGCAAGATCAGTCACATTACACATCGAACCCACGCGCGCAGGATTTGCGTCTCGTGGTGGAGATAGCCGATACCAGCCTCAGCTTCGATGTTACGGTTAAGGCGGCGCTGTACGCGAGGGCCGGCGTGTCAGAATACTGGGTGCTCGACGTAGCAGGCCGCAGGCTGCTGGTGCACCGGAAACCGGAATCGGGGAATTATACGGACGTGGCCGCTTATAGCGAGCATGAGAGCGCCTCGCCGCTGGCCGCGCCGCAGGCCCAGTTCCGAGTGGCGGACGCCTTCCCGATCACCGCTTAGGCGAAGCCTGACCGCCACGCGGACGCTACCTTTCGTGGGGAGCCCTGCAAGCGGCGGCTTCTCCCGCGACAGGCCGACTATCGTATGCGGGCGATGCGCTGACGCGGCGACACGTCTTGATGCACCCTGTTGGTGCCGCTTAACAACTCGCCCGGCGCTGATCGGAGCCACGACCGCGAGGAAGTGGTCTTCGCCGTCCAGACACCGTAACGAGGTGCGCATCAGCCGGTCCTTCAAAAGCGCCATGTGCTAGGATTAGCCCGAAAAGGACTCCATGATCCTACCGCACACTTATTCCGTTACCCTGCTGATCGTCTTCCTGAGCATGATCTGCTGGGGCTCCTGGGCCAATACCCAGAAGATGTCCGGCAAATGGCGCTTCGAATTGTTCTATTTCGATTACTCCTTTGGCGTCCTGCTGATCGCCGTCATCGCCGCGTTTACCTTCGGTTCTCTCGGCTACGACGGCTTTTCCTTCATGGACGACATGCTGAACGCCGCCAAGCGGTACGAGGCCATGGGCTTTGCCGCGGGGGTGATTTTCAACTTGGCGAACATGCTGCTGGTGGCGGCTATCGCGGTGGCCGGGCTGGCGGTGGCTTTTCCGGTGGGCATCGGCCTGGCGCTGATCATCGGGGTCGTTTGGAACTACCTGATCCGGCCGCAGGGGAATCCGATCCTGCTGTTCGCGGGCTGCACGTTGGTAGTCGGCGCGATTATCGTGGATGCCGTTGCCTATCGCGCGATGGAAGCCATGCGCATGGAGTTCGAGGCCCAGGAGGGCAGGGCCAAGAGCACCCGGAAGACCGTCAGCCTGAAGGGCATCTTTCTGAGCCTGGCCAGTGGCGTACTGATGGGTTCGTTCTATCCGCTGGTCGTCATGGCTAAGTCTCCCGAGTGGGGCGGTACGGCAGTGGGAGAGAACGGCCTGGGGCCTTATGCCATCGGATTTGTCTTCGCCCTGGGCGTCTTCTTTTCTACTTTCGTCTTCAACCTGTTCTTCATGAACTTGCCGGTGCAGGGTGAGCCGCTGGAGTTTCCGGATTACTTCAAGGGATCGCGCAAACAGCATCTGCTAGGCTTGGTGGGCGGCGCCATCTGGTGCGGTGGCACGATCGCCAATTTCGTAGGATCCAGCGCTCCGGAGCAGGTACAGGTCGGACCGGCCATCAGCCTGGCGCTGGGGCAGGGCGCGGCCATGGTCAGCGCCCTTTGGGGCCTCCTGGTATGGAAGGAATTCGAGGGGGCCGACTCGCGCGTCAAATCGCTCGTCCTGATCATGTTCGTGCTGTTTATTGCCGGTCTGGGCCTGATTTCGGTCGCGCCGCTTTACGCGGGACGATAGAAACCGGAGAAGGTGCCATACGCTTAGTGATCCATACCTCGCTGGCTCCCAGTCCGAGCAGGACCATCGGTAGGTAGCTTGCCGGGTCCGAGTCACCGCCGGAACTGCCCGGATGTTCCTTCACAATGCGCCCGACGCGCTGGCCAGGAACGGTCGGGCAATTTGCTACGGCGGAGAAAGTGATTGAGGAGATGAAGGCGCAATAGCCCCCTGGGCGCCTACCTGCGCTTGCCGCAACTGCTCCTCGTCAGGTGTCATATGCGTCGTCCGAGCCTGCGCCATGGGCGCGCCGCTTCCTTAGCTAAGTAGGAAGAAAGCGGATGGAGAGGTGTATTGCGGCTTGGAATGAAACAATTACAGGTTCTTACGTCACGAACAGGAGGTAGCGTCGGCCCCAAGACCGAGCCGTCGGACTCGGTCGGGATGAAGAAATATCAAGAAAACTGGTCCAAATGGAGGCGGCCGGGTGTACAATCGCTGAAACTGGGTTCCAAAATGGAAATCCGGCTAAGGAGGGAAAACAATGTCCGCAAGGCGATGGTTGGTTCTTGCGACACTTCTCGTGGTGGGACTTTGCCCGCTACTGGGTCAATCCACAACGCTCACGCTCACTGTTAGCGGTACGCTAGGGCCGGTTCTGTCGGGGAACGATCGGTGGGGCCTAAATGGCCGCCCTGTTGTGCTCACCATTACCACAAGCGAGTCGTTGTCGCCCCTCGAACGCAATACCCATGCGGTTGAGTACCAACTTACGCCGAGCGACGTCGCCGCAACGGTGTCTGGGACCCCGTTTAGCGGGTATTCAACGCCAACATCAACGGGACCGATAGTCGCGGCCGTATTCACGCCGGAAGCCGACATCGGCGTACTGTCCGGTGTCCTCCAGAATGACATAAGCACCTTCGCCTTTGCCCAAATTAGAGGCACGATCTTTCTGAAGCCTGGTAGCTGGAACAAAACGGTGCTGGAGCATATTACGGCCTTTAGTCCCAGTCCTCAAAACATAACGGCGGCCACCAGCCCGACCGGACCAGGATCAAAGCTGGAGGTCGACACTGGAGGCGCTACGATCTACGGTCTGACCGGCACGGCCAGTTCCACGAACTAACGGGCACTGGATACCAAGCGTTGGCCCCCCAAGAATTCAAGCCTGTTATCCGCCATCGGCGGTTTAGGCCGTGGGCGGCAGCTTGGAACGATGTTGTGTGCTGGTGGCGCAAACCTCGTTCCTAAGCATTGATGGCCGCTTGGATGCGTGCCAGCGTCGCGGGTTCTTGCTAGCCGGCCCGGCCGGTCTCGCACGAGCCGCCGGAGCGTCTGAAGGTGGATCTTGACGCGCGGATGCCTTGTGGTATGGTGGCTTCCGACACCATGAAACGGGATCTCTCACTGATCTTTGCCCTGCTGGCGGCAGCCGCGCTCGCGCAAACACCGCCCCCAGCCACGAACCCGCCGGCTCAGTCACCCACGCCGAGTCAGGGCCAGCGCCCCGCAATGGCCGAGACTCCGAACACCGACATCTATTACAAGCTCGCGCCCGATGCAATCTCGCAGGAAGGAGTTCCCAAGGGCGAAGTCAAAGGACCCTTTACTCTACCCAGCCAGGCCTATCCCGGGACGCAGCACACCTACTGGGTCTACGTGCCCGCCCAGTACGATCCGGCCGTTCCCGCCAGCCTGATGATCTACAACGATGGTCAAGCGTTCATGGCTCCGGAAGGGGATGTCCGGGCGCAGGTCGTAATGGACAACCTGATCTACCGGCGCGAGATTCCTGTAATGATCGGAGTCTTTATCAATCCGGGCCGCCGTCCCGATCAGCCGGAGCCGTCCGGCAGCGAGTGGGGCGACCGCACTACGAACCGGCCCACCGAGTACAACACTTTGGACGATAAGTACGCGCGCGTCATCGTCGATGAATTGCTTCCGGTGCTCTACAAGGAGTACAACATATCGAAAGATCCCGAGCGCCATGGAATAGGTGGGTCGAGCTCGGGAGCCATTGCGGCGTTCACGGTCGCTTGGGAGCGGCCGGGCGATTTCCGAAAAGTGCTGAGCAACGTCGGTAGTTTCACCAACATTCGCGGTGGAAATGCCTATCCGGACATTATCCGCAAGAGCGAGAAGAAGCCCCTGCGCGTCTTCCTGGTTGATGGCCGTAACGATAATCGCGCTCTGAGAGCCGACGGAAGCTACGATCAGGCGCGCGACTGGTTCTACCAAAACGTCCGTATGCAGCAGGCGCTAACTGAAAAGGGCTACGACCTGAACTACTCGTGGGGCATTCAGCGGCACGGTCAAAAAATGCTCCAGACGGTTTTCCCCGAGATGATGCGCTGGCTATGGCGTGACCAAGCCGTTTCCACAGACGTTCACGACATGGTGGAGCGGTCGTTCGACCTACCGAAAAGTCAGCGATAGCATCGCGTGGCGCGCGCTTCAGCGGCGTCTGAACGCGCGCGACCGCGCGCATAGCTACCGGATGCCCACCGAGGCAATGCCGCCCAGAAACCGGCGTTGAGAGCAACTGCCGGTTGAAAGCCGACAGCTTGAAAGCCGATGGTTGACAGGCGAAAGCGCCTCCACAATTGCCTCTTCGTTCCGCATGAATCCTCTATAGTATTCCGCAGAATGGCCCGACGGGAAATGAACGGTCTGTTCTGTGAGCCCGCCGCGCTACGCGCCTTTTCCAGACTGCTTCGCTTTGAGTTGTATGATAGAAGCATTGTCGCCTCGGAGCCGGATGCGGTGCCCTTGAACCCGCGGAAAATCGCTATCGCCATCTTGATAACCGGTTTTCTGCGCGCCGGGAATGCCCCTGCGGCGAACTTCGATTCAGCCGTCAAACCGGTGCTATCCGGGACCTGCGCACTGTGCCACAACGACCGCCTGTCGTCCGGGGGCCTCAATATCAACGCTTTTCTGACGCCGAATTCCATCACGCAATACCGCGACGGTTGGGAAACCATCCTCCAGAAACTGCGCGCCGGGGAGATGCCGCCCAAAGGCATTCCGCGGCCGCCGGATACGCAGCTACAGGCTCTGATCCGCTACGTCGAAGGCGAATTCGAGAAGGACGACCGTAACAGCAAGCCGGACCCGGGGCATGTCACCGCGCACCGCCTCAACCGCAGCGAATACACCAACACCATTCGCGATCTGCTCGCCGTGGATTTCCGGGCGGAAAGAGATTTCCCGACCGACGACTCCGGCTACGGCTTCGATAACATCGCCGATGTCCTCACTATTTCTCCGGTGCTGATGGAGAAGTACGTGGACGCCGCCGAGAATATCGCGGCGCGTGCGATGGGCGCCGATCCGCTGCCGAAGAAGCCGCTCGAGGTGCAATATCACGCCAAGGATAAGACCATACGGCGCCCAGACCTCAGCACTATCGAGGCGACGCACCGCGTCGAATGGGACGGCGATTACATCGTCCGATTTGGAATGCCCGGTGAGCGCTCCGCGGATGCCAAGCCGGTGACTCTCGGTTTCTGGATGGATGGCACTCTGCTGAAGACGCTGGCCGTCGAGACCAAGCCTTCCAACCTGGTGTACTTTGACCCGTACTCGGAAGCGGAGGTGCGCGTCTATTTGCCCTCCGGCGACCATGTCTTCCGCACGGGGTTTATCGACGACGACTTCGTCAAAAGCTTGCCCGAGAAAGACGCGTACAACAACAAGAAGAACAAATATCTGAGTTCGATGACCTTTGTTGGGCCTTTTGCCGCGAATGTGGAGCCAGCCAGCCGCCGGAAGATCCTGATCTGCGATCCGAAGTCCGGTAAGGCTTGCGTGGAGAAGATCGTCGCCACGCTGGCGCACCGCGCGTACCGGCGGCCGGTGACGCACAGCGAGGTCGCATCGCTGGTCAAGTTCGTCACCCTGGCCCAGTCGCAAGGGCAGACCACCGAGCAGGGCATCGAGCTGGCGATTGCGGCCATGCTGGTGTCGCCGCAGTTCCTGTTCCGCATTGAGCGCGATCCCAACCCCACCGACCCGCGGGAGATACACCGGATTTCCGATGTCGAACTGGCATCCAGGCTGAGTTATTTCCTATGGAGCTCGATGCCGGACGACGAACTCCTCAATTTGGCTGAAGCGAACAAACTCCACGAAGCGGCGGTCCTCGATGCGCAAGTAAAGCGCATGCTGGCGGACCCGCGCGCGGCGGCGCTGGCCGAAAATTTCGCGGGCCAATGGCTGGAGATCCGTAATCTCGACGTGGTGAAGCCGGATCCGGCGAAGTTCCCCGAGTGGGGTCCGGAATTGCGCGATGCGATGAAGACCGAAACGCGCATGTTCTTCGAATACGTGCTGCGGGAAAATCGCCCGCTCTCGGATTTCATCGATGCGCGGTACACGTTTCTAAATGCGCGGCTGGCGAAATATTACGGCATATCGGGTGTGGCCGGAGCTGCTTTCCGGCGCGTGGATCTGACCGGCGGCCAGCGTGGCGGGATTCTCAGCCAGGCCAGCGTGTTGACGGTTTCGAGCTATCCTACGCGCACTTCAGTGGTGCTGCGGGGAAGATACGTGCTGAATAACATCCTGGGTTCGGAGATTCCGCCTCCGCCGCCGGATGTGCCGGCGCTCGATGAAAGCGCAGTGGGAACCCTGATGTCGTTGCGCCAGCAGATGGAAAAACATCGCGCGGACCCCATGTGCTCGTCCTGCCATAGCAAGATGGACCCGCTTGGGTTCGGCCTGGAGAACTATAACGCCATTGGACAGTGGCGCACTACCGACGGGAAATTTCCGGTGGATTCGAGCGGTACGCTTCCCAACGGCAAGTCATTTAAGACGCCGGACGAGATGCGGGCGCTGCTATTGACCCAGCTTCCGCAGTTTGCGCGCTGCCTGAGCCAGAAAATGCTGACCTACGCGCTGGGGCGCGGATTGCAGCCGTATGATCGCCGCACGCTGGACACGATCGACCGCAACCTGGCGGCGGACGGCTACCATTTTCAGTCCATGATTTTCGAAATCGTGCATAGCGCGCCGTTCCAACTGGGCCGCGGCGATAGCGCTCCGGATAAAGATGTCAAACCGAGGGAGGTGGCGCAACGATGATTACCGGGAAGGCTCTGCCCAGAAGGACGTTCCTGCGAGGTATGGGCACGGCGGTTGCGCTCCCATTTCTGGAAGCGATGGTACCCGCCTTGGCCGGCACGCGAGGCTCGAAGCCGCCGGTGCGCATGGCCTTCGTGTACGTACCGAACGGCATCATCATGGATGGCTGGAATCCGGATTACGAAGGCCAGCTTGGCACGCTGCCGCGCATTCTGAAGCCGCTGGAGCCCTTACGGCAGGATGTCCTCCTGCTCGGGAATCTGACCCACAACACCGGTCGCGCTTTGCTCGATGGGGCCGGCGATCACGGCCGCTGCTGCGCTTCTTATCTGACGGGCGTGCATCCTTTGAAGACCCTGGTGGATATCAAAGCCGGCATCTCGTTCGACCAGATCGTGGCGAAGCAGGTTGGGAAGCAGACGCGTTTCCCGTCGCTCGAACTCGGTATGGAAGATGCGCGGCAAGCCGGCGATTGCGATTCGGGTTACTCCTGCGCGTATACGAATAACCTGGCCTGGGGTAGCGAGACGCAGCCGCTGCCGCCGGTGCTGGATCCGCGCGCCCTATTCGAACGGCTCTTCGGCAACGGCCGCGCGATGACGCCGGAAGACCGCGCGCGGGAGAATCTGTATCGCAGGAGCATTCTGGATTTCGTCGGCGATGACACCCGGAAGCTGGAAACCAGCCTCGGCCCGGCCGACAGGCGCAAGCTCGACGAGTATCTCGCGTCGATCCGCGAAATTGAACGGCAAATCGAGAAAGCCGAGAAGGACAACGCGCAAATCGATCCGCACATGGAGAAGCCGTACGGCGTCCCGGCCGATTTCGCCGAGCACTTTAAGCTGATGACGGACATGATGACCGTCGCCTTTCAGTCGGACCTCACACGCGTGATCACATTTTTGGTAACACACGAAGGCACTTCGCGCCCGTACCGCGAGATCGACATACCCGACGGCCATCACCCGTTGACGCACCACCGCAACCAGCCTGACCTGATTGAGAAAGTGGCCCAAATCAACTGCTATCACTTGCGGCAGTTCGCCGCCTGGATCGCCAGGATGAAGTCGATTAAAGAGGGAGATGCCACGTTGCTCGACAATTGCATGATCGTATACGGCGCCGGGCTCTCCGACGGCAACCGGCATCTGCACGAAGACTTGCCAACCTTGATCGCCGGTCGCGGCGGCCAGTACATCAAGTCCGGCCGGCGGATCGTCTATAGGAAAGAAACGCCCATGTGCAATCTGTTCCTGGCCATGATGGATCGCATGGGGGTGCACGTGGAGCATTTCGGCGATTCGACGGGACGGCTGGACGGTCTGGACCTGGCCTGACATGCAGTTCCCGGGCCCAGCCAAGCCTCCCACGGGAATCGTGTTCGATTCGGCGATGGACAAGATCGATGACGCGCTGGCCCTGGCCCTGTTGCATGGCTTTGAGGGCCGGGACGAAGCGCGCATCGCGGCGATCGGCATCAGCAATCCGGATTTGAAGGCCGCCCAGTTCTGCGATGCGGTGCGCATCTTCTATGCCGGCGCGGCTGGCCTCGGCGCCGGCTCCGCGCGCGGGCTCCCGGTGGGACTGGCGGAAGGGCGCTCCGCCGGTGCGTCTACGATGCTGAGCGCGCCGGTCCGCGCCACCGTCGTGAAGAGTATCAACGATACGGCCGATGTGACGACCGTGATCCGAAACGCGCTGTCGGCGCAATACGATAGGAATGCCGCAGCCGTGCTCTCCGGGCCGGCGACCGATCTGGCGAAACTGCTCGACATGTACGGCGCGAAGGACCTGATCGCGCATAAAGTCAAAGTGCTCTCGATGGCCGCCGGCGCCTTTCCGGACGGCCCGCCGGAACCGAACATCATGGAGGATATCGCGGCCGCGCGCAGGGTCTTCGCGGAATGGCCCACGCCCATCGTCGCTGCGGGGTACGAGATCGGCACGGCGTCGCCCTTTCCCGCCGCCAGCATTGAAAAGGATTTTGCCTGGTCTGCCACTCATCCAATAGCGGACGCGTACCGCGCTTACCGGCCGATGCCCTACGACGCGCCTAGCTGGGCGCTGGCCGCGCTGCTCTACGCCGTGCGTCCCAAAGAGAATTACTTCCAGCTCTCCAGACCTGGCACGATCTCGGTTCGGGACGACGGGCGAACGCAGTTCACTGCCTCGGCTGAGGGCCAGCATCGCTATCTGATTCTCGATGCCGATCGGAAGGAACGCATCATCCGGACTTACATCGAGATCGCCAGCGCGAAACCTGTCGAGCACAAGAAGAAAATGGCCGCGAAGTAATTTAGTCGTGACTCGGGCTTTGCCGGAACGTCGCGTGAAACGATTTGGTTCTAATCCAGATCGATATCGCGCTGCGGCGGCTTCACATCGGGATTCTCTTTGGCCTGTTTGAGCAACTCGTCGAATTTCTTCTCGAGCACCTTGCCGTGCGATTTCTCCGCCTCGAACTGCTTGCGGAAGACCTCGTCGCGGCGTCCCGCCTCGCCCTTCAGCTTGGCCACCGCCGCCGCCAGATCCTCAATCGGTGGCGGCTTCTCGGGAACCGTGTGAGCGATCACGGCGCGCGTCTCGGGATCGATCTTTAGAAGCGCTTTGCAACACGGGCATTCGACCTCAAACAAGCCTTTGCTCATGTGCTCATCGTAACACTCGCCGCACCTCGGGACTTACAAGCCCAGGGAGAAGCGATTTTGGGGAATTGTTGGGGAATCAGCGGGATTCTAATTGAGGTGACTGCTTAGGCGGGCAACCAACCGGGGATGCAATCGCTTCTCTCTGGGCCTGCTTGCTGTTTATCACGCCCTCTGAGAGTGCAATCCCGCTACCAAACCGCAAACCGTTTGTTTTCAATCGAATCAATATTTTGGCTGCCGCCCGGCGAGACAAAACTGGCTGTGTTCAGCCGGTTTTGTCCAAATCTGGCACACGCCCAAATACTAAAATGGTTCCCCCTGGCGAATTTAATAAGGCTGGTCGAGTGCGATACCATACCACCAACGGCTATAATACCGGCACAGGAGTGTGAAATGGGTCAAGTTGGTCAAATCCTCAACGCCATTCCGATTACCCTCTTCGGATTTCTTCCCCTCGCCTTGACGGTCTTCGTCATTTGGAAGTTCTACCAGGTCCTATCCAAGATCAATGACAACCTCGGCGAGATCAAACAGGCAATTGCCGGAATCCCGGTGAGAGGGCCTGAAGAATCGGGATCCTCGTAGGCTTGTCTAATTGCGCGGCTGGTCGGCGCGTGGCAACTGGCTGGGCGGACGCGATACCACTCCTTGGTAGGCTTCGGCGAGCGAAATCTGGTTGTTGTTCAGCGTCTGTCCCGTCACCCGGTCGAGTTCCACCTGCGACTTGGCATAGGCGGCTTCCGCCGCCAGCTCATTCTGCCGCGAGGTCGCCAGGTCGCGTTGCGTCAGGATCACGTTGTAAATGATCGAAGCGCCCGCCGCGTATTTCTTCTGCTCGGCATCCAGGCTCTGTTCCTGCAAAATGCGCGCCTTCACGGCCGCCTGGTGTTGCGCGCGCGCATTGCGCACCCCGATCACCGCGTTTTGTACGTCCACGCGCACCTGGTTCTCCAGGCGCTGCACGCCGAGCTGCAGTTGCCGCAGTGTCAGCTCGTCATTGAGCACCTGGGCCTGCGCCGCGCGATTGCGCAATGGAATGGTCAGGTTGAATCCTGCCTGATAGTTCGGATAGTCGCGCGCGAAGAGTTGCTTCAGCACAGTGCCGTATCCGCCGACGAAGGCCGGGCTCGGCGGCGGCAGATAGAATCCGAACGGCGATGTCGATGTGCTCAACTGCCCCGCCAGCGCATTGTTAGTCACCGAGGCGACCAAGTCAAGACTCGGCAGCAGTCCGTTCTTCGAACCGTGCAAAGTGATCTCCTGGTTGGTTACCTGGATGCGGTTCTGCGCCAGCTCCGGGCGGGCTGACAGCGCGGTAGCCACCAGATCCTGTATGGGCGTGATCGGCTCGATGTCGGGCACGTGGATGCGATCCGTCGGGACGATTCGCGCCTCCGCCACTGCCGGACTCGCTACGCCATTACGGCTCAGCGCATTTTTCAGAATTGTCTCCTGCTGGAGCAGTTGCGTTTCCGCCAGCGTCAGGTTCTGCTGATCGGTGGCCAACTGCGCCTCCGCCCGCACCACCTCGATAGGCGCCATCATGCCAACCTCCACCTGTTTCTTGTTGTCCTCATAAAGCTTCGTGCTGGTGGCCACGGCTTGTTCCTGCACATGGACATTCTCATTGAATGTGACCAGGTCCCAATAAAGATCCATCACCGCCGCGACGGTAGTGATCACCTGCAGCTTGAATGTCAGATCGGAGAGCTCCCGGTTGTTTCGGGCGATCTGGATCTGTCGCTGGTTGACCGCCAGGCTAAATCCGGTGAGCAGGTGCTGTGTCACCGTCAGCGCCAGTGAGGCGTTGGTGGCCGGATTGAAACTCGCGTTCGCATTATTGCCGACGATGGTGGTGTTGTTCAGGCCCAAATTTACCAAAGTGCCGGTCTGGAACCCTTGCTGATACGAGATGCCGGACAAGTCTTGTCTTTGGATCAATGAACTCGTGCCCGTGATGAACGTGCTGCTTTCCGGAACCGACTGGTGAGCCCAGCTCGCGCTGCCCACTAAGGCCGGGTCGAAGCTGGGAATGGGAGGCCCGGACTGCGAGATCACAGTGTTTCCCACGGCCGTTGAGCTCGCCGCGCTGGCCTGGGTCGAGGGATTGCCGGTGACGCCGCTCTGCGCCACGCCGCCGGGCTGCGCGCTAGTGGGCCCCGCGGTTACAGAGGTGGAAACGCCCTGCGTGAATCCACCGGCTTTGGCGCGTAGAACGTTGGCGTCGGCGATCTGCGGGCCATAGCGTTGGATCTCGATGTCGAGGTTGTTCTCCAGTGCGAGCGCGATCGAATCCTGCATCGAGAGATAAAGCCTGCCGGCGCGCAGCAACGAGTCGAGCCGGCCTGAGTTCGCGACATCGATCGGCGGCACTTCCTTCGCGCGGTACGGACGTATGAGGGACCCTCCGCCCGGCTCGACGATTTGATGGGTTGTGGCGTCCCCAGCGAAGACCGGCGAAATCAGCAACCGCACACAGAGAACGGCAACCACAGAGCGTATGGAAGACATAGGTTTCCTTGAAAGGGCTGTTCGTTTTTCTCAATGGTATAGTAGGCGTTTGTGACGCCGCAAGCCGAGTCGATCCTGGAACTGTTCCGCTCCACCGGGGCGTATCTCAGCGGACATTTCCGTTTGACCAGCGGGCTGCATAGTCCCGCCTATCTGCAATGCGCGCTGGTGCTGCAATACCCCCGGCACGCGGCGACGTTGGGCGGTCTTCTGGCGGACGAACTACGGAACCTGGCGCCGGAACCTTTCGGGTTAGTGGTCTCGCCCGCGCTGGGCGGCCTGATCATCGGACACGAAGTCGCGCGCGCCCTGGATGCCCGGTTCATCTTTACCGAGAGGGATGCGAGCGGAAAGATGACGCTGCGGCGCGGTTTCGCGGTGACGCCGGGCGAGCCGGCGCTGGTGGTGGAAGATGTAATCACGACCGGGGGCAGCACGCACGACGTGGTGGATGTGCTCCGCTGGGCCGGAGCGCGCCCACTGGCGGCCGGCTCCATTGTCGATCGCAGCGGCGGCCAAGCCGATGTGGGAACGCCACGGGTAGCGCTACTGACGCTCGCAGTTCCGTCCTACGATCCGGCTGACTGCCCCCTGTGCGCGCAGGGCATCCCGGTCGAAAAGCCCGGATCGCGGCCGGTGTAATGCGCCGCATCAGAATCAACCTCGCCTACGACGGCACTGATTTCCATGGCTGGCAGGTGCAGCCCGGCTTGCCGACGATTCAAGGAACGCTGGAGTCTGTGGCCGCTGAGATCGAGGGCCGGCCAGTGCACGTAGCCGGTTCCGGCCGCACGGATGCGGGCGTACACGCGCTCGCGCAGGTGGCCGCCTTCAATCTCGAAAACCCGATCCCGCTTGCCAATCTGCGCAAGGCGATGAACCGCCTCCTGCCGCCCTCCATCCGCGTGCTCTCGGCCGACGAAGCCGCCCCGGATTTTCATCCACGCTTTCAAGCGCTGGCGAAAACCTACGAATATCGCATCGTGCGCGCGGAAGTCTGCCCGCCTTGGGAGTGGCGCTACGTTCATCACCATCCGTATCCGCTGTCGCTCGAACGCATGCTGGCGTGCGCGCCCCTGCTCGAGGGCGAGCACGACTTCACCGCGTTTGCGGCCTCCGACGAGCGCGACCAGGAGAACCCATCTAAAGTGCGTACGATCTTCCGGTCGCAGTTGGAGGCCCTGCCGGACCGCCTGCTCTATCGCGTGCGCGGCAGCGGTTTTCTGAAACACATGGTGCGCAATATCGTGGGATCGCTGCTCGAAGCCGGCCGCGGGAATTTGGATGAAGCCGGAATGCGGGAGCTGCTCTCGACGAGCGCGTCCGGTTCGCCGCGGGCCGGGCCTACCGCGCCTGCCAAAGGGCTGTTCCTCGTGAGTGTGGAACATCCGTCGCTGTAGCGGAAACCTAATCCTCGATGGCGTGCCCCATGTAGACGGCCCACTCGATCGGATCGGCCGTGTTCCCGGGCAAGGCGTTGAAATACTCCCACGCTGCGACGCCGCCGAAAGTCGGATATTGTCCGGACAGCTCGTAGACCGTCGTGGCGACGGTCTTGATGGGCACGAAGCCGCTGCCATCGGCGGGATTCGAGATCATGCCGGCAACCACCTTGTTGGGCGGATACCCGGCATTGACGACCTTCTGGTAATCGGCGGTCGACGCCAGGGTGGCAAAGCCGCTATAGAACTGGCCGTTGAACCACGCGATCTTGGACCCCTCCGGACTGGCATAAAGCTGCTGGTAACTGAAGCCCGAGAGATTTGCGCCGCCCCACAGGGCCGATGCCACGGGCGACATCGTGATCAGGAACTGCGAACCGAAATCGGCGTTGAGCTGGTGAATCAGCGTTTCGGCATGGACGAGGCTCACATCCTCCTCGATATCCAGATCGATGCCGTTCAAGTTGTATTGCTGGAGCGTCTGCTGGAGGATCGGATAGAAGGTGCTCCAGGCGCTGAACAAATCCGCGTAAGAACCTTGCGCGGCACCGCCGAGCATCATGCGCACAGTGATGCCGTGGCTCTGCAGCGTGGCCACCTCCTGCCACATTGTGGTGAACATCGGATCGCTCGGCACATTGTCGTTCAAGTGGATATAGGGCGCGCCCGTCGAGTCATAACCGAGGTGAAACGCCGCCACCATCACATCCGTGACGTAGGGATTCTGCGCGGGATTCAGCGTGGTCCAGATAGGGGAGAGAGATACATAGACTCCGTTATCGTACTGCGTCTGGTAATAGTAGATTACACGCTTGGCGTTCGAAGCGCCTCGCGCCGCCCCCATCGTCGCCACTGCCAGTGCCAAGAGCGCCGCAAGCCGGGTTTTTCGCATGACGATACAATACCACGGAGGCCTTATGACAAAACTCACCAGGCGGCCGGCGCTTCCCCGCCTCCACAACGCCATGTGGCCGGGCTTGGTAGGCAAGGGGCCGGACTCCGAGCCCCCGATCGACCTGGACACCATGCTCCGCCTGACGGCCGGCGCGGAGGTCGACGGCGTGAAATTCGACGGCGTGGATCTGTTCCTGTTCGACCCGCACGTGAACATCGATTCGAGAGACGACGAGTTGGGGCGACTCGCGGATAGACTGAGCGCGCTGGAGCTGGTGGTAGGCTCCGTGGTGGCCCCGGTGTGGCCGCCGACCGGAGGCGGGTCGGCCATGGGCAGCACCGATGAGCGGCGGCGCTTCGTGGAACAAGTGCGCAGAGGCTGCCGGATTGCACGCAGGCTGCGCGAGTTGGGCGCCCGGCCGTACGGCGTAGTGCGGATCGATTCGGCAGCGAGCCCCGCGGACTGGGCGAAAGACCCTGCGGCTAATACACGGCTGATTGCGGAGACGTTTCGTGAGGCCTGCGACGTGGCAGAAGACTATGGAGAGCGCCTGGCGGCGGAAGGCGAGATCTGCTGGGGCGGTATGCATAGCTGGCGGCACATGGTGAAGTTGCTGGAAATGGTGGACCGGCCCAAGACCCTGGGCTTCCAGGCGGACATGGCCCACACGCTGCTCTTCACGCTGGGCTACAACGCGCCCGAGGATCGCATCCTGCCGGAGGATTTCGACTGGACTCAGACAGACCGGTTCCAGGCGGCCTTGCGGCAGTTGACTGCGGCGCTGCGGCCGTGGACCATCGACTTCCACGTGGCGCAGAACGATGGCACAGTGAAAGGCTCCGGCTCGCACGATAAGACCGGCCATCACTGTCTGCCGCACGATCAGAATGGCAAGCTCGACATTGTGCGCGATGCGGGGCATTGGATGCGCGATGAAGCTGGGCAGCTAACCCGGTCGTTCCGGCATATTTGCTGGGACGGATGCATGTTTCCGAACGCGGTGATGATGCAGCAGCGGACCTGGAACGATATTCTGGGAACCATGATCGCCGTGCGGGCTGCACACGGGTGGGAATAACATGGCGCACGCGTGCTGCAGCGAACTTCAGTTCGCTGTCTGCCGCACTTCGGCGACCACATCTCTGACCGCATTCACCACTGCATCGGGCGCCTCGATCTGAATCCCGTGGCCGCTGTTATCGACAACGATCTGGCGGCCGCGCGTGGAAAGCCGCGCAAGATCCGCTTGTAGCTTATGGACCCAGACCTCGTGGAACGCCGAAATCTCGCGGGCCTCAACGGGATCGATTGGATTCCCATATTGACCGGCAGTCAGCACGATCAGGGGACGATCGCCGAGCTTACCGGAATTGCGCGCCGCATTGTCCACCTCGGGATTACCCGTGCCAGTGTCGGGCAGATCAATGCCACCTCGGGTTCCGTGACATACCTCGGCAAAACCTGCAATCACTGCCGTCGGCCGGCCCTTGAGCAGCCGGTAAACCTGCTGTTGCTCCGGGCTCATCTCGGATGGTGCGGACTGGCGCTGACGGCGTGACAGCCATCGGACAATACCGAAGCGCACCAATGCAGGCTGTATCAGGCAAACCAGCCGGCGCACCGCCACAGGCAGACGGCTTACCGGTCCCTTCATGCTCGGGGGCTCGTGCTGATCGGGATGGCTCGAATCGACCAGGACAAGACCGGCGACTTCGGCCGGGTATTTGGCGGCGAAAACGCGGACGTACTCGCCGCCTATCGACTGGCCGACGAGCACGTAGGGTGGCTGCACGCCGGCGCGTCTCAACAGCTCATGCAGATCGTTCGCTATGGTCGCGCTGCTTCGCGGCGCGGGCGGCGGATCGCTCCAGCCCACTCCCGCGCGATCGTACCAGCAGGCGCGCGTAACGCTTGCGACTTTGGGTTGCACGAGGACCCAATCGTAACCGGGATTATTGCCACCGCTTTCAAAAATCACCGCCGGGCTGCCATCGCCCGAACAATAGATATTCATCGTCCGGCCGCCAATGTCGACCGATTGGCCAAGCTGGGGCGGGAGTCTCTTGCGATCGAGGGATCTCCCTGCTTGCTCGTAAATGAAGCCGGCGGCAGCCGCCAAAGCGATCGCGACAACAAGCGTTTTCAGCGAGCGTTTGATCCAAGTGGGCATAGGTCCCTCGGGCGAGTTTTGAGAAAACAGGCGCCGCTTCCTGGGCGGCCGACAGCGATTTGCCGGGGCGGCATGGTTAGCGCGGCTGCAACCCGCGTTTACAACCCAGCGCGGACGCGAAAACCCCCGATCGAATATGTACCCCGCCCACTGCGTTCTTTGACACCGCAACCCCGGAATTTGTTCCACAGCCAACTCGCTTGCCCCGCTGGTCACCACAAGCTAATGTGGTCAGTTTGCCGCGCCGGCGGCGGAAATGTAGGGAAAGGACATCTCATGGCAACCACCAAAACGCCCTTGAAGATCGGCCTGGTCGGCTACGGATTCATGGGCCGCACCCACTCGAACGCCTTCGCCCAAGTGAACCACTTCTTCGACCTGCCATACCAGCCAGTGTTGCAGGCCGTTTGCGCGCGCGACGCCGCCAAACTCGCCGCGTTCGCCGGTCAGTGGGGCTACCCTTCCACGGAGACGGACTGGCGCAAGCTCGTCGACCGTCCCGACATCGACTTGATCGATATCGCCAGCCCAAACAACACGCACGCGGAAATCGCCATCGCCGCGGCCGGGGCAGGAAAGATGGTGCTGTGCGAAAAGCCTCTGGGCTTCAATGCGGCGGAATCCGAGCGTATGGTCGCGGCGGTGGAGAAGGCCCGCGTGCCGAACATGGTCTGGTACAACTACCGGCGCGTGCCCGCCGTGGTGCTGGCTAAACAACTGATCGACGAAGGGCGGCTGGGCAAAATCTTTCATTACCGCGCGAAGTTCCTGCAGGATTGGACGATCTCGGCGGACCTGCCACAGGGCGGCGCCGGTCTGTGGCGGCTGGATGTGAACGTAGCGGGCAGCGGCGTAACCGGCGACTTACTCGCTCACTGCATCGACACCGCTATGTGGCTCAATGGCGGCATCGACCAAGTGACGGCCATGACCGAGACGTTTATCAAGGAGCGTCCGCACAACCTCACCGGCCGTGTGGAGAAGGTCGGGATCGACGATGCCAGCGCGTTTCTGGCGCGGTTCCGAAACGGATCGCTCGCCACGTTTGAAGCCACGCGATACGCGCGCGGGCACAAGGCGCTTTACACGCTGGAGATCAACGGCGAGCACGCTTCGATTCTCTGGGATCTGCACGACCTGCATCGCCTCGCGTACTTCGATCACCACGACGAGGGCCGCCTGCGCGGCTGGCGCTCGATCCATATCACCGACGGCGACCATCCCTACATGCAGCACTGGTGGGTGCCCGGCTTGCAGATTGGCTACGAGCATACGTTCATCCATCAGGTGGCGGATTTTTTGCAAGGGCTGGCGGAAGGCCGGGTGCCGGGGCCCAGTTTCCGCGATGGACTGGCTACGGATTATGTGACTGATGCGGTGCTGCGGTCGGCGGGGAGTGGGCGGTGGGAGAAGGTGGCGGCAGAGTAACTGACCCAGCCCACGTGTTGACGGCCGCGCCATAAGTGGACTAGCTCCGAGTGGCTGACAAAGCTGTTATAATCGGCATAGCATGCCTGACGGAAGCGTTGTGTCCTCAAACCTACCGGTCACTGATAGTCCACGTTTTTTCAATGAGGATCGCGGAGGGCATCGTCCCTCACATCTCGCGCTGGGCACATGGTAGCAGCCGGGTTATCGCCTGGACGGCGATACGCGTCCGCGCCGGATTCGCCACACAAACTCTGCCGACAGATCAGATAGCTATGCCGAAACTTCTGTTGATAACCGCCTCGTCGCCGGAAATTCAACTAGTGCGCGGGTCGCGGGTCCTCAACTTTCAGCAGATTACTATGCCTTACCTGGCCGCCAGGGTTCCTCCCGATTGGCAAGTAATTCACGTTGATGAAGAAGCCGAGAAACTCGATTGGAACATTGAGGCTGATCTAGTCGGGATTACATTTCACACACCAAGTGCTAATCACGCTTATAACCTCGCTGCCCATTTCAGGTCACGAGGCGCATGTGTAGCAATGGGCGGCCCGCATGTTACGTTATTGCCTGAGGAGGCTGGACGACATGCCGACGTGATATTCATTGGAGAAGCCGAAGGCTTATGGGAAGAATTCTTGAAGGGCTTTGTAGCCGGGGCTTACCGTCGGGTGTATCAGCACGCTGACGCGCCGTCTCTTGAGAGAGTTCCCATGGCGCGCAAGACGTTGTTCCACCGGAACGACCACAGCAGTGGCGTGCTGTTTGCGACCCGGGGATGTCCTAATCACTGTGATTTCTGCACGGTTGCCGTGATGTACCGGCACGGGTTGCGTGAGCGGCCCATTGCCGAAGTCGCTGCGGAGTATGCTTCGTTCAAGGGGAGGGTAATTATCTTTTGGGATGACAACATCACCGGGGATGGTGAGTATGCGAAGGAGTTGTTTAGCGCCATCGCTCCCTACCGGAAGTGGTGGAGCAGTCAGGCTACTATCCACGCGGGCCGGGACGATGAGCTTTTGGAAGCCGCAGCTCGCAGCGGATGTAAGCAGTTGTTCTTGGGGCTAGAGTCTATCTCCCAGTCCAGCATGGCTGAAGTGCGTAAGGGGTTCAATCGGGCGGAAGAGTATGCCCGGATTATTGAACGCATTCATGCACACGGAATAGCTGTGCAGGCGGGGATGGTTTTTGGTTTTGATCACGACACCCCGGAGATATTTAAGGATACCCTCGACTTCTTGGAACGAACAGGGGTTCAGAATGCGACCTTCAACATTCTGACGCCATATCCTGGTACACCCCTCTTTCGAAGGCTGGAAGGCGAAGGGCGCATATTGACGCGAGACTGGTCAAAGTACAACAGCCGCACCGAAGTAGTCTATCAACCAAAGCAAATGAGCCCTGCGGAACTGCTGGCCGGATTTCGGTATGCGAATGAGCGCTTTTATTCGCTGCCAAGCATGACAAAACGGCTATCACGATCACCGGTTCAGCTATGGTGGACGTTGCCGTTGAACCTGGCGTACGGTTGGCGATGGGTCGGCCGGTAAGGAACGCGAGGCCCCATCTGGGAGGCTTATGGGCACTTCTTTACCGTCGCGGCTCCGCCAACTTTCCAACCGGATCCACCCGCCCAATGGCCGAGGAAGGCTGCCCCTGAAAGTGCCTGAACGGCTCGTTCACAAACTTCTCTGGGTGCGCCTCCGTTCAAAGAGTTACCTGCTCAATTCCGGTTTAGTGCCCGCGCGGGCTTTGATTACATACGGGCTTTGCGGCGTCCCATCAGCGGACACAGAGATCCGGAAGTGAACATCGACATGATGTAGTCTACCAGAGTATCAGATACTTAGGCCTGGTAGTCTGGTTGCATAATAGAAGTAGGAACATCATGCGCAGCCTTTACGAGGATCTGCGCTATGCGATCCGCGTTCTTCGGGGCAGTCCAGGGTTCACGGCGGTGGCCGTGCTCACGCTGGCGCTGGGCATAGCGGCGAACACAACTGTCTTCGGCTGGATCGACACTCTGCTGGTGCGCCCGTTCCCCGGCGTGGCGGGGGACCGACGGCTGGCGGCGATCGAAACTGTATCGCCGAACGGCGAATATTCCACCACTTCCTACCGTGATTACCGCGATTATCGCGATAGCCTGCAATCTTTTTCCGGCCTGGCAGCCTCGCTGCTCAACGCGTTCAACGTGGGCCCGGTCGACAACCCGCGCCGGATTTTCGGCGAATACGTCTCCGGCAACTACTTTGCGGTGCTGGGCGTGAAGCCCGTTCGCGGACGCGCCTTCCTGCCGTCGGAATATGGCGACAAGCCGGGCGCATTTCCGGTGGCGGTAATCAGCTACCGGCTCTGGCGAAGCCTGTTCAAGGGCGACCCCGGCGTGGTGGGCAGGACCATCCACGTGAACCGATACGAGCTGACCGTGGCCGGCATCGCGCCGGATGAGTTCCGCGGCACGATGCCCGGTATGGTGGTGGAGATTTGGGTCCCGGTGAACATGGCGCCGCTGATGAACGGCCAGGGCGATTGGCTTCTGGAGGACCGGGGCGCGCGGCAGATGTGGGTGACCGCGCGGCTGAAGCCCGGCGTGCCGCTGGAGCAGGCGAACGCGGAAGTCGACGCGTGTGCGCGGCGTCTGGCGGAGGAATCGCCTCAGACCAGCCGCGGCTTCCGTGCGAGTCTGATGCCCGTGTGGAAGGAACACATCGGGATGCAGGCGATGCTGCTTGCCCCGTTGCGGATTCTGATGGCCGTCTGCTTCATACTGTTCCTCATTGTGGGTGCCAACGTAGCCAACCTGCAGCTTGCCCGCGCTACGGCACGGCAGAGAGAGCTGAGCGTGCGCATGGCGCTGGGCGCGAGCCGTTGGAGAGTGGCGCGGCAGCTTCTTACCGAAAGCCTGTTGCTGGCGGCGATGGGTGTGCTCGTGGGCATTCCCTTGGCGGCCTGGATGGGACGCGCGCTCCTCTGGTTGCTGCCGCCGATCGGTTATCCGGTAGCTTTCGATTTCAAGCTGAACGCGGACATGCTCGCGTTTACCGTGCTGTTATGCTGCGCCGGTTCTCTGCTGACGGGCCTCGCGCCCGCCCTGCACCCGGTGAGAAACGGTTTGATGGAGTCTCTGAAGGAAGGCGGGAGGAGCGGCACGCCCGGCGCAGGCCAAAATCGGATGCGCGGGCTGCTGGTGGTTTCGGAAGTGGCCTTGGCGCTGGTGGCGATGGTCAGCACCGGGCTGTTCGCGCTAAGCTTTCAAAATGCGCGGGCCATCCAGCCAGGCTTCGACGCGAGCCACGTACTGTTCGCGCAATACCACCTCGATACGTTTTGTCGAAACGTGGAGCAGAGGGCCGAGTTCTGCTACCGGCTGCGCGACCGGATCAGGGATCTGTCCGGCATTGCCGCGGTAAGCTTCGCGAATTCCGTGCCGCTGGCCATCGGGACTGGACAACGGTCGGCCATACAGGTAGAAGGATACGTTCCCGGCCCGACCGAACAGATGGAGGTATCGAGCGCCACGATCGCGCCGGGCTTTTTCGACAGTCTGCGGATCCCGGTGCTCGAAGGGCGCGACTTTACGGAACGGGACGGCCGCGATACCGTGCCGGTGTTGATCGTCAACCAGGCCTTCGCGCAGCGCTACTTCAGAAGCGGCATCCCGGTGGGGCGCCGGGTCATGGTGGATGGCGCGTGGTCGACCGTGGCGGGCATGGTGAAGGACAGCAAGTATTACAGGCTGACGGAGCCGCCCACGCCCTACATTTATGTGCCGTACCGCCAGAGGCACGGCGGCGAGTTCTGGACCGCGTTCTTCATCCGGACGGTGGGTCCCGCTAGCGGGTCGTTAGCCGCGGTCCGCCGCGAGGCCGCCGCGATCGACCCGAACGCCGGCGTCTCGGAGGTAGTGGAGTTCCAAGAGATGGTGGCCGCCTCGCTGTATGCGCAGAAGGTGGCGGCGGCGCTGCTGAGCGTGCTCGGTGCGGTATCGCTGCTGCTGGCGGCCCTGGGCATGTACAGCGTGCTGGCGTACGCAGTGAGCCAGCGCGAGCACGAGTTTGGCATTCGCCTGGCGCTGGGAGCAGCGCCGTCCGATGTGGTGGGCCTGGTGCTGCGCCGGGGCATGGCGCTGACGCTGGCGGGCATTGTGATTGGGGCAGTACTGGCGATCGCGGCGATGCGAATGGCGGCTGGGCTGCTGGTGGGTGTGAGTCCGGGCGATCCGGTGGCGCTTGCGGGATCGGCGCTGTTTCTCGGCGCGATCGCCCTGGTGGCGAGCTATCTGCCGGCGCGGCGCGCGACCAAGGTCGATCCCATGATCACGCTGCGCGAGCCGTGAACGCCGCACAATTGGTGGATATGGTTTCTGGCGGCGCGGTATGTCCGAGCAGTCGATATCGGCATCCCTCATCCGAATCGACTCTTTTTCATGTCGCTTGTGATGGATCTCTTATTCGCGCCGGTGTACCTTCCTAATGGAGACGATGTGCGTTGCCTTGCGCAGCGGCGCATGGGCTGTAATCACAGCCGTCTCGGAGAACGGAAACGCGGCACACACTTAACTGCCTACTCCTCGATAAGTGCCCGCGCTAGCAGGGCCTTGATTACCGTTTACCGGCTGATATTAAGTTGCGCCGCCCGCCCGTTGCTTCCGCAGACTTACGCACCGTCCTAACCACTGTGAACTTGTTGTTGAAGTACGCCGAAACATCTTCTCCCCGCGTCGCCAAGCTCGGGATCTCGTCGGCCGTGCATTTCCTCGTCGGTGTTTTCGGCATCTGCTTTGCTTCCTTGGTGGCCTTCCAAAGACTTACCGCGAGTGTGGGGGCTGGCTCTCCATGACGACGCGCAAAATGCGGTTGATGCGCGTCTGATAGCCCCTGCCGTGGCCCTTCAACCATGCCAGCACGTCCGCGTCAAGCCGAATCGTCAACTGCTTTTTGACCGGGGGCCACACCACCGTCGCCTTCGTAAAGAAGGCCTTGCCGAGGGCCGGGATGTCCGAATAGTCGATATCGGCATCCTTCATGCGATCAACTCTCTTCAAGTCGCTTGTGATAGATTTCCTGCTCACGTCGGTTCGCCTTCCTCATGGAGATGACGCGCCTTGCCTCGCCGCGCGGCGCATGGGCGATGATGACCACCCGTCCGGCGAGCAGGCCCAAGCTGATAAGCCGTTCCTCTCCATAGTCGAAGCGGCTGTCCTCGAAGGTGACGCACGGCCCGGTTAACACCTGTTCGGCGTCCTCAAAAGCGAGACCGTGTTTTGCGAAGTTGCTTCGGTTCTTCGTTTTGTCCCATTCGCATTCGAATTAATAGCGTACCTCTTTTTGTAGTTACAAGGAAACGACGCCGATGGGACTCCCTGACGGCTCTGAATTAGCGCTGTTCCACCAACCGCCTTGGCACCGCATTAAGCCCCGCTTCCACCCGCGCGATAGCCTCAGCGTCGCCTTCGCCCGCCTCTATGAATACAGGTTCGCCATAGGTCACGGCAATCGCGTCGAACGCTTTGATCATGAGCCAGCGGTCCCAGCGCTTCGGATTGTGCCTGCCGCGGCGTGAAGTGTAGGCGACCGGAATTACCGGCACGCCGGCGGCGCGGGCCAGATCCACGCAGCCGCGTTTCACTTTCAACGCGGGACCGGCTGGACCATCCACCGCCAGGAACACGGATTCGCCTCGCTGCAACTGCTGAAGCAACTCTTCGAGCGCCGCGCGTCCCTTGTCCCCACTGGCTCCGCGTACCACGCGCAGGCCCGCCCAGCGGCCATATCGCGCGATCGTGTCCATGTAAGGCGCCGGGCTCACCATCAGCCAGCGGCGGTGTTGCCCGTGATGCATCACCAGAAACGGCAGGTATCGGTGCCAGTTCACGTAGATCGCCGGGCCGCGATAATCCGCCCCCGGCCCGCCTGTCGAAAGCCGCGAAGTGCGCAGGATCGCCACCGCGTGCAGCTTGAAGGCGAAGCCCACCGGCCAGGAGAGCAGATACCAGCCCCAGCGTGCCAGCCTGTCCGCGATCTTCAAGCGACCTTGCGCAGCCTGCTGACGCGCCCTACTTCCACCCATTCGACCACGATGATGTTGCCTTCGTGATCGAAGCAAGCGCCATGCGGGCACACGAACTTGCCCGGCGTGAAATGATCGCGCGCCTGCTTGCGCACGTCCATCCAGGTTTTGGCCGCGCTGTCGTCGCCCAGGTGGGTGATCACCTTGTTGTCGCGATCCAGCAGGGTCACGCGGGCGCCCAGATCCGGGATCACGAACTCGCCGTGGCGCTCGCTGAAGTGGCATGGCAGATTGGTGCCGGCCACGAAGCTCACGTGCTTGCCGTCCAGCGTGAAGTACTGCAATCGGCTGTTGGCGCGGTCGGCCACCAGCAGCAGCGGCGTGGGTCCGCGCAGATCCACGGTGATGCCGTGCGGACAATCCAATTGGCCGGATTCCTTGCCTTTGCCGCCGAAAGTGCGTATGAACTCGCCTTTGCTGTTGTACTGGTTGATGTAGCTGGAGCCGTAGCCGTCGCCTACATAGATGTCGCCATTCGGCGCGATGGCAAGATTCGTCGGGCTGTACTTAGTCAGGGGCTTGCCGTCCTTGTCCAGCTTATAGAACTCGGATTCCTTGGGGTAGCCGAGAGTGAACGCCTCTTCGCCGTCCAGCGTGGTTTTGACCACGATGGCGCGCTTGGTGTCGCACAGGTAGAGAAACTCCTGGTTTCCTTCTTTGCGTATATGCAGGCCGTGCGCGCCGCCCTGGAACTCCTTGCCCCAGGACTTGATGAATTTGCCCTGATGGTCGAAAACGACCATGGAATCGTGGCTTTCACTCGCGTCGTTGACCGTGTGGTGCACGTAGATGCGGGCCTGCGAATCCTCGCAGACGCCGTGCGTGTTGCCGTACTTGATGTTCGGCGGCAGTTCGCCCCAATCGTGCGTGACCTCGTAAGTGTGGTCGCCCTCGCCCAAAATCGGCTTGGCGCTGCCGGACTTGTTCTGGGCGCCCAGAATGATTGGGCCGTAGCCTGCCAGCGCGCCGGCGGCAGTGCCCCAGATGAAGTTGCGGCGGGATGTTGTAGGCATAAGGTCCCCTTTTCGTGCAGCCGATATTGTACCGCCGTATAATGGAGGTATGGCAAGAGGTTGGGAAAGTAAGTCGGTCGAATCGCAGATCGAATCGGCCGAGACTCTGGTCCGTCCTTCTTCCGAGGAGCAGATCGGCGCGGAAGAGTTGGAATTGCTTCGCAAGAAGGAAAGTTTGATGCTTTCTCGCACCCGGGTCCTTAGGGATCTGGAAGCGAGCCTGAACCCCCGATACCGGAGCCTGATGGAAAAGGCGCTTGCGGATCTGAACGCGCAACTGTCGCGTCTGGAGCGCGGCGCCGTGCGCGCGGCGACCGCTTAGCAGCTTCCGCCCTGAGGCGGCGCATCGGCCTGGCATCGCATACGGGACTGGTAGTACCTGCGGTAGTGCTGTCTCTAAAACGACAGCGTGCCGGTGCGCGGCTCTTCTTCGGAATTCGGCAGGTACAGCGTCTTGCAGTGCTCGCAGCGATAGACCTCGGCATCTGCGCCGAATTTCTGCTTCACTTCGTCGCCGAAAAAATACCAGCGCTTGAGGTGCCCGGCGCACAGCTTTCCTTTCGCGTCCTTCTCGTTGCAGGCGCGCATGCGCGGCACGCGGCGCTTTACTTTCGTTCCATCGCTCAGGGTGGCGACCAGTTCGGCGACGGGAACCGGCTTGTCGGAAACGGCATATTTCGGATTCGCCATAGAGAAGCCCGAGTATAACAAGTTCAAGGGCGCGCCGTGTTGGAAATACCCCCGTGCGCGGCTTCCACGAGGCGGCGCAGCGTGCGCAACCCTTCCAGAATGGCAGTGCGTTCGGCCGGTTTGGCGCGGCGCAGCGCGGCCGTCACCGGATGGATGGCGATCGCCGGAAACGTATCGCGCATGTAATCCCGCACCATCTGCGAAACCGCAATATTGGTGGCGCGGCGATCGGTTTCATTGGGCTGGCGTTCCAGCAGGCCGCGTTGCTCCAGGCGATCCACGATGCCGGACACTGTGCTGTGCGCCAACCCCACGCGGCGGCTGAGTTCCTTCAGGGGCATGCCGCCGGAGTGAAATAACGCCTGCATCACGCTGCGCTGCGGCCCGGTCAGGTTGCCGTGCGCGAATTCCGCTTCGACCGGCTGACGCAGGATCTGGCGTACCGCTCGCAAGTGGGCCTCGATCTCCTGCGCCACGCGCGCCAGTTCTGGTTCCTTTGCCATGGAATCCTCCAAACTACAATACGAACGGAATCAGCGCCTTTACTTCCCGCTGGTATTCGGTATACGCCGCGCCGAATTGTTGCGTCATGAACGCCTCCTCCAGGCGGGACTTCGTAAGCCACCCGACGAACGCCAGCGCCAGCGCGAGGAGCCCGCGCACCTCTCCAATCGCCAGCGCCGTGCCGAGTATTCCCAACAAGCCTCCCGAGTAGATGGGGTGGCGGACGATGGTGTAGGGTCCCCGGCGGACGAGCTGATGATCCTGCTTGACGGTCACGCTTCCGCTCCAGTTGCTTCCCAGGAGCAGGCGCGCCCAAATGGCGAACCCGCACCCAGCGACGGTGATAGCGAAGCCAGCCCAGGCAATGGCCGTAGACGCGGGCACGAATCGCCAGGCGAGGGCGCCGGTGGCTAGCTTCGAGCTGAAGAGCAGGACAAAGGCGGCCGCCATGATCGCCATGTGTATGACGCGGGAGCTCACGGATTGCGCGCGCGCGGTGCGCTTCGTGGCCAGGCTGGCGGCCAGCCACACAATTCCGGTGGTGATCCAAGTCCATAGGATGTACGGGTAAATTTCGGTTCGCATGCAATCCTCTCGGGAGATACGTCGTACCAGACGCGTCGTATACGACCAATGTTACCATCGACGGGTGGCTGATGCAAGAGTCCGGCTGACGTCCTACCAATACCTGGTGCTGGCCACCGCGTGGCTGGGCTGGATCTTCGATTCCATGGACGCCACCATCTACTCGCTGGTGATGACGCCGGCGTTGAAGGAACTGCTGGGTACCCGCGGCACTCCGGAACGCATCGGCTGGTATGGCGGCATCATCTTCGCGATTTTCCTGGTGGGGTGGGCGGCGGGCGGGGTGATATTCGGCATGCTGGCGGACTATCTGGGCCGCGCGCGAACGCTGGTGATCACCATTCTGATTTACGCCATCTTCACCGGCCTGGCGGGCCTGTCGCACACCTGGTGGCAACTGGCGTTGTACCGCTTCATCACGGCGCTGGGGATCGGCGGCGTGTGGGCGGCGGGCGCCACGCTGGTGGCGGAAGTGTGGCCGGAATCGCTGCGAGTGAAGGGCGCGGGCCTGCTGCAATCCGCGTGGGGCGCCGGATACTTTCTGGGCGCGGGCATCTATCTGCTACTTTCGGCGCGGAGCTGGCGGGTGATGTTCTTCGTGGGCGTGCTGCCGGCGCTGGTGGCCGTTTTCACCGAGCTGAAGGTGCACGAGCCCGAGAAGTGGACACAGGCGCAGCGCGCAGCCGGCAGGCCGAGGATCGCCGAGCTGTTCACGCCCGCTCTCCGTCGCGGCACGCTGGTGGGTGCCACGCTGGCGCTGGTGGCAGTCTTCGGGCTGTGGGGCGCTACCAACTGGACTCCCGCGCTGATTACGGAGCTGCTGCGCCCGCGCCAGCTCTCGCCAGCCAGGATCGCCCGCATGGTGAGCTATGCGGTAATGAGCCTCAATGCAGGCTCGATCGTGGGCTACCTGACATTCCCGATTCTGGCGGAGCGTTGGGGGCGGCGGCCCGCGTTTTTCGTCATGCTTCTCGGGGCCGCGGTGATGCTGCCGGCCACCTTCCTGCTGCCCTCTTCCTACAGCGCGGTGCTGTGGCTGCTGCCGCTGCTGGGTTTCTTCTCGAACGGCATCTTCAGCGGTTTTCCGATTTACTTGCCGGAGATCTATCCCACGCGTATTCGGGCCACCGGCGCCGGGTTCTGTTTTAACGCGGGCCGGTTGGTGGCCGCGAGCGGACCTTTCCTGACTGGCTACCTGGTGGTGCAGCTTGGGACCTTCGCGCGCGCGGCGAGCTCCATCGCGCTGATCTACGTGGTAGGGATGGTGGCGCTGCTGTTCGCGCGCGAAACGAAGGGACAGAAGATCCAGTAATGTTTGTGAAGGCGAAAGCGCCTGGCCCTAGCCCGAATCTACAGCGGAATCGGCTCGACCGGCGCCGGAGTTCCGACCACGGTGCGCAGGAAATTGCCTTGATTGTGCCACCAGCCGTGGAAGGTTCGATCCTCATAGCGAGCTTCGAGCGGATGCCAGCCATCGTCGCCCTCGCGGGATAACTCGCCGGCCAGACTGACAATCACGCACCGGGTATCCAGTCGAAGCCCCACACGCAACGCCTTGAGCGCACTTTCCTTCGCGCTCCAAAGCAACGCCAGGAGCCGGTAACGGTCTGCGGCCGGCGCGCGCGCAACCAAAGCCTGCTCTTCGGCCGTGAAGTAATCGGTGGCGAAAGCGTCGCTGCGCGGCTCAATCATTTCCAGATCACACCCCAGCACCGCGCCAGACGGTGCGATGGCGCAGATCGCTCGTCCGGCGCGGTGGCTTAGGGAGATCGTAACAGCCGCTGGTTTGTTCGCGAAAATGGCCTGGGGCGCGCCAGACGGCTCCGACGTTATTTCTATGGCAGACAGGGCGTGCGCATCGCCCGGCACGTTCAGATAGGCCGCCAGCGCGCGTTTCGCCGTCCAGCGCCCCAGGCGCCAATCGGCGCGGCGCTTGGCAAAGCGCATGCCGTTCAGCACGCGTGCTTCGTTCGCGCTCAGCCAATCGTCATGCGCGGGCACGTCCGCCGCGCTCTGTTCCAGCCAAAAGACGTCCATCTCACGCGCCCACCAGGGCATGCTCTTCAACAACGGCGGGTCGCAGAGCTTTCAACGACTCGGGATCGATGCCCTCCGGATGCGCGACCATGCGGTAGCCGCGGAGATTCAGATACCGGTTTCCGGCCGTGTCCACCACTTCCGCCTCGAAGCTTCCGTCCGCGGAATTGGGAGTCGCCACAGCGAATAACGGACCCGCGGCCAGTTCCGGCGCACGCCCCACGGAGACTTGATGAATGTGCTCCGGCAGCCCCATGCGGCCTTGGCCGACCACGTCCCAGAGCGCGGCCGTTTGGAAGCAAAGTTCCATCAGCCGAGGCGCCACCAAAGTCGAAAGCTCCTCCGGTTGATGATTGCTCGGCAGGCCTTGCGCCATCCGGCCAACAATCGAGTTTCCATTCAGCCAAGCCCGTTCGATAACCTGATACGCCGGGCCGTGGAAGAACACGCGATAGATGCCGTCAGCGGTGACCTCGGAACCCGCCGGTTCTCCCAACACCGCCACAGGCGCAGCTTCGGCCACTTGTTTGGCGAGCCGCACGCGCGCCGTGAAATGGGTGGTCACTTGCGGTTCGGCCTGATTGGGCAGTGGACGGCGGCCGGTTAACCGGCAATCCGCCACCAAGCCATCACCTTCCGGATGGAAAACCGCCTGGATCGTCAGCGCGCGCGGTTCATTCCGGTAAAATTTGAACGGCGCGAGGAAGTTCACGTCTTCGATAGCCGCGACATGCCAGCCCGGTAGCATACATACGGCGGCTTCCGCGAAAGCCTCCACGCCCATCACGCCGGGGAGCACCGGCTTGCCTTCGATTTGATGATCGTGTAAGAACGGTTGGATCGCTGGATCCAGCGTAGTTTCGATGGTGAGACCGTTGTAGAGGCCCATGCCGGCGATCCTGCCGATCATCGGTCCCGCCGCCGGCCGGACATAGGCTTCCGCCGCGGCCGTATCCAACCCGCCAGTGGCGTCCCATTCCTCCAACATGATGCCGAGCCGCTGCGCGACCACAATTTCACCGCGCGTCCCGCCCGTGGTCAGCTCACGCCGGATCAAAGGAATGCCCGCTTCCGGCGGCAGCATATCGATGCCCGCCGCCTTCATCATTTCCGGAATGGAGCCGCGCGTGGCCATCCCGATGCCACCCCACGCCGTCCAGTCGATGGCGATGCCGCGCGTCGCCGGACGGGTCGTGCGGAAGCTCGACGTGATCTTGCACAGGAGGTCATTGGCCGCGCTGTAATCCGCCTGTCCCGCGTTGCCGAAACGGCCAGCCACCGAGCTGAACACCACCGTCGCCCCGAGCGGCATGCCGCCGATCGCGTGCAGCAGATGGAACCAGCCGTCGCTCTTGACGTCGAAAACCAGATCGAATTCGCGCTGATCCTTATCCGGCAGGAAGCGGCTGCGCTCCAGGCCGGCCGCGTGCAGCAGCACGTCGATGCGCCCGCTGCGCTCCCGCACCTGGTCGATCGCTTTCGCTACGGCATCCGCGTCCGCCATGTTGACGCTGAAGTAATGCGCCGTGCCGCCGGCCGCACGCACCGCTTCGATCGCGCTCAAGGCTGCCTGCAAACGCTCTAGCGCCGCGAGTTCTTTATCGACTAGCGCCGGAGTGGCGCGGTCGCCGCGCGCTTTCATGCGGGCGAGCAATTCGAGCTTGAGGCCTTCCTTGTCGGTCACGAAGCGCCGCAGGTCGGCATTATTGGGATCGGGCTCCGGCACCAGATCGAGCAGGTAGAACGTGCCGCCGGAAGCGGCCGCCAAGTCGGCGGTGATGGCCGACACAATGCTGCCCGCCGCACCCGTGATCAGAAATACGGTGTCCTTGTTGAGCGTCAGGCCGGGCTGGCCGTCGGCCGCGGGCAGTTCCTCGAGGCCGACAGCCCAGCGCTCGCCGCTCTTATAGCCGATCTCTACCGCGCCGGGATCGCGCAGCGTCTCTTCGATCAGGATTTCAGCGGCCTCCGCGGCGTTGCGCTCCGCTTCGAAATCGACCGCTTTTACGAGCGCATCTGTGCGCTCCCGCTTATACGTTTTGCTGAAGCCCGTCACTGCGCCGCCCAGCGGGGCGAACGCTCCAGCTTCGTCGTATCCGTGCTGCCCGCCGAGCCGCGTCGCCGAGACCAGAAAAGTGCCCCGCGCGGCCACCTGCTCGTACAGCTTGCGCATGGTGGCATAAAGCAGTTTCAGGCGCACCCGCAGGGCTTCATGCCAGGTGGCTAGATCCATGGCCGCGAGGCTGCCTTCGTGGTCCAGCGCGGGCAGCCAGTAAACTCCTTCAATCGGACGTTCGGACATCCAGTTCTGCAGGCTGGCGGCCAGCGCATCTGCAGTCGGCGCGCCTTCGATCCACAGGACCTCTACGCCCATCGCATGCAGCCGTTCCGCCAGCGCCTCGCCCACGCCGCCTTTGTCCGGCATGATCGCCACGCGGCTCCCAGGGCCGAGCGTGACGCCGGTCGGCTTACAGATGGCGAGCGGAGGGCGCAAGGATGGCGCCGGCACGCGGCGGGGCACCGCGTTGGCCGCATCCAGGGTGGCCAGGACCGGGAGCGCCGGCGTGACTGCCACGGCTGGAGATTGCGCAGGCGTCTCAACCGAGACCACCTGCTTCTCATGCGCGAATCTGATCACATGCGCCAGCGTCGGAAAATCGCGCAGCTTCAGATTCGGGTCGCGTGGAATGTTATACGCCGCGCGCACCGAAGCAAACATATCCGCCTGTTTGACGGTGTCCATGCCGAGGTCCGCTTCCAGATCCAGGTCGAGGTCCAGCATGTCTTTTGGATAGCCGGTCCGCTCGGCCACGATATCGAGAATCTTCTCTTTGATGGGATCGGCCGGGGCTGGCGGCGCCGCGGGCGGCTCGACAGCGACTGGCACAGCCGGAGCTGCGCCCGCTAAGTCAGGCCGCTTCTCATACACAAACCGGATGACATGCGCCAGGGTAGGGAAGTCGCGCAGCTTGCGGTTCTCGTCGCGCGGAATATCGTAGATCGCCCGCACGCTGGCAAACAAATCCGCCTGCTTGACCGTATCGACGCCCAAATCCGCTTCCAGATCCAGGTCCAGATCCAGAATGTCTGGCGGATATCCGGTCTTTTCCGAAACCAGCGCCAGGAGGCATTCCTTTACCGGATCGCCCGCGACTTCTTTCGCAGGGACGGCTGTAGGTACGACAGCGGGCGCGACTGCCGGCGGCGCTGCAAGTTTCACTTCTTCCTTGGCTGACTCAACGGCGATATCCGGCCGCCGCTCGTGCACGAACCGGATCACGTGCGCCAGGGTAGGGAAGTCGCGCAGCTTGATTTTGTCGTCGCGCGTAATGCCGTAAGCCGCACGTATGCTGGCAAACAAATCCGCCTGCTTGACCGTATCCACTCCCAAATCCGCTTCCAGATCCAAATCCAGATCCAGTATGTCGGATGGATATCCGGTCTTTTCCGAAACCAGCGCCAGGATACGTTCCTTCACCGGATCGCCGGCGCCGAGTTTTGCAGGGATCGCCGCTGGAGCAGGCCCCGGCAGCGGGACTTTCACTTCTTCCTTCGCCGCCTCCACTCCGATGTCCGGCCGCCGCTCGTGCACGAACCGGATCACATGTGCCAGCGTGGGAAAATCGCGCAGCCTGACCTTGTCCTCGCGCGTGATGCCGTAGGTTTCGCGGATGCTGGCAAACAGGTCCGCCTGCTTCACCGTATCCACGCCCAGATCCGCCTCGAGGTCCAGATCCAGATCCAGAATGTCCGGCGGATAGCCGGTCTTTTCCGCCACCAACGCCAGAATCCGTTCCTTCACCGGATCGCCTGCCACCGCGGGTCTCGAAGGAGCCACGGCAGGCGCCACAGTTGACGGGTTGACAGACGAAAGCGTCTGTCCCACCCCAAGAGCGGCGGGTTTCTGCGCAGGTGCGGAAGCTGCAACCGGAACCGCCGCAGCCGCGACCGCTGGTGCAGAAGGAGCAGGCCGAGCCGCCGCCTCCCGAACCTCCCGAGCGGCTTCCACCGCCCGCACGGGCGCGCCTGGATCCTTCACGCGCAGCGTGCGCTGCACCACCTCCAGGTCCACGGAGGACTGGCCCGCCATTTTGCTCAGCCAGCCATTCCAGACCGCTGGATCGGCAATGCGATAGGCGTATCCCAGAGCATGTGGGCCGGGCCGCACGCCGTCTTTCGCCTTGACCCAACGCAGCAGCGTCATGCTGATCTGCGAACCGAACCCCGCGCCCAGGTGCAATGCGTACTCGACGGGATAGAAGCCGCCCTTCGACAGGTTCAATGGGCCTAACTCCGGATCGACTTCCTTGAAGTTGGCCACCGGCGGCACACATCCGGTCTCCAGTGCTTTGATCGCGACGACATCCTCGATGCCGGTCCCCATGGCGTGGCCCGTGAAGCCCTTGGTATTGGTGATTACGATCTGATCCGCCGTATCCTTGAAGACGTGGCGCAACGCGTAGATCTCCGCGGCGGCACTGCCGCCGCGCGCCGGCGTGTAGGTTTCGTGGGATACGAAAGCCAATTGCGGCGCTATCCGATCGCGCGCGACGCCGCCGCGGGCTTCGGCTTGCGTCACCAGTTGTTCCATCACTTGGCTGATATGCTCGACATCCAGACGCGTGCCGTGGAACGCGCTGTTGGCGGTCACCGCGCCCAGCACTTCGCAGATGGGCCGTATACCGCGTTCTCGCGCCGCCTCCGCGCTCTCGACCACTATGGCCGCGGCGCCCATGCCCATGATCATGCCGTGACGGCGGCGGTCGAAAGGCGTAGCGGCGTCTTCCACCACTTCGTCGGTGGCTGCCGCGCCGCTGGCCAGAAAGCCGGCGCCCAGCCAATCGATCAAGTTGTCCGTGGTGGCGTCGTCCGCCGAGATGATGATCACGCGGCTGCACCGCCCGGCGCGGATCCAATCCTCGGCCAGCGATACGGATTGCGCGGTGCTGGCGCAGGCGGAGTTGATTTGCGTATTGGGACCCCGTGCATCGATGAATTCGGCGAATTGCGAATGCCCCATTGAAAGCATTCTGAAAAGGAAGCGCCGGTTGAACATGTACGGCTCTTTGTCGATGGCGGCGCGCAATTCATCGATGCGCCGCGCGATCTCAGACCGCAGGATAGAATTGCCATTCACCTCGGCGGCGCGCGCGCGCAGGCTTTCGAGCATGGCGATCTGCTCACGGCGAGTGCGGTCCTCGTGATACCGCGACATCTCTTGCGCGAAAGAGTCGAAGCCGGGGAAAACGGAGGCGAAAATTATGCCGGTGTCGTCGCGCAGTGCGTCCGGCAACCCCCAGCGCTCCGGCAACTGCGTGCCGAGCGTGGTGGTCTTGTAGCGCATGACCAGGGGGATGCCGGCGTCGCGCAGCGCGTCGAGGCCCACCGCGATCGCCAGTTGGGTGTCGCGATCGAGAGCCAGCACGCGATCGGCTGACGCACCGAATTCACTCTCCAGATCGAAGGCCCCTCCGCGGCCCGCCAGCTTAATGACCTCCGACATCTCATGCAGAGTCTCAAACGTTGGCTCTCCGTTGGCGCTCTTCACCAAGCGCGTGATGTTCTTATCGAGCATGGCGCGCCGGAACCGCATAGGGATCGTATCGATGAACTGATCGCCCCGCAGGATGCGGGCGACATTCTCATCGTCGAAAATCCGCTCGGTTCCCGGCAGGCCCAGCGCCGCTCCCGTAATTACGACCGGAAGGCTGGACGAGGCGCCGTTTTGGCCGTTGTACATCTGCCAGCCGCGCTCCAGGACATCGGCGAACATGTGACCGAGTTCCGCGTAGCGGTCGGGGGTTAAAGGCAGACCCACGGAAGGCTCACGTGGAGGCTGCAACGTCTGCGCCAAGGGCTCCGCAGCCTGGCCGGCTCCCAGCCCCGCCGCGTAGAGTCCGCACAGCGCCGTGTTGAATGCCGCAATATCCCCGAACTTCGGATGATTGGTGAAAAGGGAAAGCACATCGCCGCGGTCGCCGAGCACATCTTCGGCAAAACCCTGCAATGCCTTCTTCGGGCCGACTTCCACGAACACGCGCGCGCCCGCATCGTACAGCGTCCGCAGGCCCTTGATAAACTGCACGGGAGAAGCCACCTGTCGCGCCAGAATGTCCAGCATCTTCGGCACGACCTCAGGCCCCGTAGGATAGAATTCGCCGTCCACGTTCGCCACAATCGGCACGTGCGGCGATTCCAGACGCAGGCGTTCCAGCACTTTTCGCAGCGGCTCACTGGCCGGAGCCACAATCGACGTGTGGAAGGCATGGCTGACCGGCAAGCCCACCGCGTTGTAGCCGGCCTTCAGGAACGCTTCCATGGCCTGCTCGACCGCAACGCTCGCGCCGCCGATGACCGCCTGAGTGTTGCTATTGTTATTTGCGATCACCACGTAGCCGTCGATGGTCTTCAGGATTCGCTCGATTTCGGGCAGAGGCGCGAACACCGCCGCCATACGGCCGTTGTCTGCCATCGAGACGCGGGTCATTTCGCGGCCGCGCGCGGCGACGGCTTCCAGAGCGTCCGCGAAAGGCAGTGCGCCGGATGCCACTAGCGCGCCGTATTCCCCCAAGCTATGGCCCATCGTCATGTCGGGCCGTATGCCGTAAGCGGCCAACAGCCGGGTCAGCGCCAAATCGGTGGCCAGCACGGCCGGCTGCGTGATCGCCGTCTGTCGCAGATCTTCTTCGGCCTTAGCCACGGCCTTGGCGTCGGCAGCGTCGACGAAGATAAACTCGCTCAGTGGTTTGCCGAGTATGGGAGTCATCACGCGATCCGCTTCGGCGAAAGTATCGGCCACGATTGGCTCGGCCGCGCGAAACGCCTGCAGCATGTTCGCGTATTGCGAGCCTTGGCCGGTATAAAGAAACGCCACCTTGGGCGCCGCACCGCTGCCGCGGAAGACGCCTTGCGCGCGCAGAGCCTTCCATAACGCCGGTTGGTTGGCCGCCAGCGCCTTAAGCGCCTTGGCCGATTTCTCCGCCAGGTCGGCGGCATCCGCGTAATCGATGGCCACGCGTTCTGGCGCGCGTAAATCCGCTTCGGCGGGCGCGACTGGGGGCGGCGCTTGGCCTGCCTGGGCGGTCTTGTGCACCGCGCGTAGACGCTCGGCGAGCGCGGCCTCTAAAGCACCGCCGATCACCAGCGCGCCACGCAGAGGGGCTTTGCTAACGGAGCCGCGACCGTGAGGGAGCGGTTCACCTCTCGACGCAGCGGTTCCGCTGGACGCTGCCGATTCTTCCGGCACGTGCGCCGACGCAGGCCGTTTCCCGTTGCCGGTCAACCTGTGGGGGATGTATTCCTCAAGCACAGCGTGGAAGTTGGTTCCGCCGAATCCAAAAGCGCTGACGCCGGCGCGCCGGGCGCCCTCCTTCACCTCCGTCCACGGTTTCAACTCGCGATTGACGTAGAGCGGGCACCGGGCAAAATCGATATTGGAATTGGGATGCTCGCAATGCACGCTGGGCGGCATCACCTTGTCTCGCAGCGCCAGGGCGGCTTTCAGGATTCCGGCCGCGCCCGCCGCCCCTTTAAGATGTCCGATGTTGGATTTCACCGAGCCCAGCGCCACTGCGCCCGCGGGGAGATGATAGCTGCTCAGCACTTCCGCCATGCTCTCGACTTCGACCACATCGCCCACCGCGGTGGAGGTGCCGTGCCCTTCCATCAAAGTTACGGTAGCGGGCGACAACCCGGCGTTTTGCCAGGCCCGCTCGATGGCCAATTTCTGGCCGATTGGATTAGGCGCCGTGATGCCCTTCCCCTTGCCGTCGCTCGACCCGCCTATGCCGCGCAGCACGGCATAGATCTTGTCCCCGTCGCGCTCGGCATCCGCCAGGCGCTTGAGCAGGAAAATAACCGCGCCTTCACCCATGACGAAGCCGTCTGCTCCGTCTGCGTAGGGGCGCGTGCCGCTCGCCGAGAGCGCGCCGATCTTGCTGAACTTGATGAAGCTGGTGGCGCCCATATTGCGGTCGATGCCGCCGGTGACCGCCACGTCAAAATCGTTCTGGATCAGCCCCTCGACCGCGGCGCTGATGGCCGCCATCGCCGACGCGCAGGCTGCGTCCGTAACAAAATTGGGGCCGTGAAAGTTGTAAATATTCGCGATGCGCCCGGCAATACAGTTGGCCAGTTCGCCGGGCATGGTGTCTTCGGTCACTTCGGGGACGCGCTCGTTGATCCGTTGGTGGAACTCACTAGTGATATTGCGGCGCGCCGCCTCGGGCAGCGCAGCGAAACTTTCGGATTCGGCCAGTTCGTGGGCGTAATCCGGGAAGTTGAGGCGCATCGCAGTGAGATAGTGCTTCTCCCCGGCCATGGCATTGCCCAGGATCACTGCCGTGCGATTCGTGTCGAGCGGCCGCTTGGGATAGCCATAGTCTTCCAACGCTTCGCGGGTGCAGGCGATGGCCCACTTCTGCGCATCGTCCATGGCGTCCACCACCCGCGGCGGAACAGCCAGGCGCCACATCATGGGTTCCCACGGGTATTCGCGCACCCACCCGCCGATCTTCGAGTAAGTCTTATCCGGCACGCTGTGGTCGGCGTCGTAGTAAAGCGCCGGATCCCACCGGTTGGGCGAAACCTCGCTGATGCTGTAGCGGCCGCTCTTTACGTTCTCCCAGAAAGCCGCTGCATTCGGTGCGTCGGGCAGAATTGCGCCCACCCCCACGATTGCGATCGCGCGATATCCAGTGTCTTCCATGATGTTTCTCCTTGACCGCTCCATTGGGAGCCGAAAAAAATCGGTTGGCAGGCGAAAGCGCCTGCCCCACATGCCTGTAATTCCTTCCGCAACGGGGTGGGACAGGCGCTTTCGCCTGTCAACCCGCCGCTCCGCCCGCGGCTCAACACCTACGCTGCATGGCCCACGCTTCAGCGTGCCGCGGCGAACTTCAGTTCGCCGTCTCACTATTCCTACGCTGCCGGAGCAACCTGCTTGGCCGCCCGGCCATACAACACATCTGCCACAAAATCCATATCCGGAATCAGGCCCGCCTGCGCGCGGTGAATAGCCGCCAGCCCCAAACTCGCTTCAAACGCGGCGACATCGGCTTCGTGCACGCCGCCCGCGCCAACAACCCAGCGGAGACCATCCTCCGCAACCTTCAGCGCCGCCTCGCGGGCGAAGATCCGGCTCACCGCCGCCAGCCCCACGGCGTCGAATCGCAGACTGGCCTTCTCGTTCAATTTGCCTTCCGCCATCAACGCCGCGCGGCGAGCCAGGCTGCCCGCGGACTCCGCATACGCGATCAATTCGCCCAGCCGCAACAGAATATGTTGATAGCGCGTCAGGCGGCCGATGCGCGCTTTCTCCATCACTTCGGCCAGTGCGTGCAGGGCCAGCGCCGCCACGCCAGCGCCCACTTCCGGGTGGCGCGCTGTCAGCGCTTCGAACTTGCGTGCTTGCTCGTGATAGTACTGGCCGCGCGTTTTCAGGTGCAATTGCCAGCGGTCCCGGCTGATGGTCATCTCCATGATCTCGGAAGTGCCTTCGTAGATCGTGGTGATGCGCACGTCGCGCGAGATCTTCTCCACCATGTATTCGTGCGTGTAACCGTAGCCGCCCAGCGCCTGTATGCTGGCTTCGGCAGCCGCATTGCCGGCTTCCGTGGACATGTACTTGGCGATGGCGCCCTCGGTATTCAAACTGCCTTCGCCTGCGTCGATGCGCTCGGCGGTTTCTTCGATGAAGGCGCGGCCAGCTTCCAGACGCGCCACGTTCGGCACGATCAACTTATGCGTGTAACCTTGCTTTTCAGAGAGCGGCGCCCCGGCCTGGATGCGCTTGGTGGAATAAGGAATGGCGCGGTCGAGCGCGGCCCAGCCGCCTCCCAAGCCAAACGCCGCCACCATCAGCCGCGTATAACCGAACACGGCTTGCGCCTGATTCAATCCCTGGCCTTCCACGCCGCCCACCAGCCGGTCCGCATCCACATAGACATCGGTGAACGAAAGTGCTGCCGTGTTGCTGAGGCGTATGCCGTGCTTGTCTTCCGGTTCGTCGTGGGTGAAGCCCGGCGCGCCCTTTTCCACGATGAACCAACTCGGACCAGCGGGCGTGTTCGCCAAAACCGTGTACGCGCCGGCGATTCCTCCGTTGCTGATCCATTGTTTGGCACCGTTGATCTTGTAGCCCACCACGCGGCCGTCCTGCATGACCGGGTCCGCCGTGGTCTGCAACGCTGCCAGATCGCTGCCCGCGTCCGGTTCGGTGGCGCCGTAGGCAAACAACAATCCCTCGTCTGCGATGCGGCTGAGCCAGATTTTCTTTTGCTCCGGCGTTGCGCCGACCGTGATCGGGTCGCTCCCCAGGAACGTCGCCAGTACCGCCGTGGCGATACCCAAATCGATATGCGCCATCTCTTCGCAGACGCAATACACATCGAAGGCCCCGCCGCCCATCCCGCCGTACTCTTCGGGGATGAACAGGAGCTGAATGCCCAGCTTGTCCGGGCTACACATATGCTGCACGATCTCGAGCGGACATTCGTCGCGTTCATCGAGCGCGATCAACTCCGCGTCCGGCAGCCGCTTCTTAGCGAAGTCTCGGAGGGATTTCAAGCTTAATTTCAGCGTCTTTTTTGCGATCATGGGTGCCTCAGTTTTCTCGAATCTTGCTGGTCAATTCCGGGAAAAATTCCAGAATGTCGTCGACAATCCCGACATCCGCTACACGAAAGATGGGGGCTTTGGGGTTCTTGTTGATAGCCACCATGAAGGGATTGCCCTTAATGCCGGCCAGGTGCTGGAACGAGCCGCTGATGCCGCACGCCATGTAGACCTTCGGCTTGACTGTCTGTCCGGACGAGCCCACCTGCCGGGACTTCTCCATCCACTTGGCGTCCACCACGGGCCTCGAGCAGCTCACCGCCCCACCCAGTGCATCGGCCAGATCCTGGGCGAGAGGCACGTTGTCCGCCTCCTCAATGCCCCGGCCGACTGAAACCAGAACCTTGTACTTGGTGATATCCACAGCGCCTGCCTCGGCGGCGACTGTCTCCAGGTAACGCCGCCGCGCCGTCAGTTCGCCGGCCGCCGACGATTTATCGACCAGGACTCCGCCGGCCGGCGCGCCTTCCAGCGGCTTGAACGCGCCCGGACGTATATTAATGACCGCGCCGGAGGAAATATCGCAGCGCACATGCGTGCTCACCTGTCCCCCGAACTCCTGGCGGACTAGCTTCAGAGACATCCCTTCCGCGCCCTCGATGTCCAACACGTCCGAGACAAAAGCTGCGTTCATTTTTATGGAGAGACCCGGCGACAGATCCACCCCGAAATGGGCGTGCGGCAGCAACAAAACGCTGCCTTGCGGCAGGACTTTCACCAAGGCTTTGCGAACAAGCTCGGCATTGGGATATGCCAGCCCTTCATTGGCGATCTTCCATACCTCGCCGTAGCTAGCCCGCAGGGTCTCGCAAGCGGCATCCAGATCGGCGCCCCAACCGGTCACAACCGCCGTAGGGGATTGCGCAGCATCGATCTTTTTCGCCGCCGCTGGCAACTCCGCCGCCGAATCGTCGGGCACGCCGCCCTTGTGTACGATATATGCGAAGATGCGGGGCATTATTTCAACCCTCCCTTGGCTTTCAACATTTCAATCAGTTTGTCGATGATCTCCTCCCGGCTGCCCCCGAGCATCTCGGCGCCCTTGCCCAGCGGCGGCGCGAAGTAGTCCACCCGTTTCACTTTCGCTGCGGCCCCCCCGACCGCGCCTTCCACGCCCAGGTCCGCGGCGCCAAGCGTCGGAATGGGCACCGAGGCCACTTGCCGTATGCCGCGCATGCCGACATAACGCGGTTCGTTGATGCCCGTCTGAATCGAGAGCACGCACGGGAGATCGATTTCATTCATCTCCTTATTGCCGCCTTCGATTTCCCGGCTGATCTTGAGCTTCCCGCCGTCCAGTACTTCGATGGCGTTTACCAGCGACGCGAACGGATAGTCCAGCATCGCCGCCAGCATCCCGCCCACTTGTGCGCCCGCATCCTCGGCCTGCACCCCAGTAAGGATCAGGTCGAAATGATTCTTCTCGACGAACGCTTTCAGAATGGTGGCAATGCCTTTGCCGTCCGATCCGCTGAAGGCATCGTCCGAGATCAGCACGCCATTCTTGGCGCCCATGGCCATCTCCCGCCGCAGGATCTCCTCGTCGTCCTCGCCGCCGACCGTGGCGACGGTCACATTGCCGCCGGCCCGCTCGACGATCTGCAAAGCTTCCTCGACGGCGTAATTATCCGGCTCGTTGATCGAATACACCAGGTCGTCGCGTTCGATATCGTCCCCCGCGGCGTTAAGCTCGATCTCGTTTTCCGAGGTATCCGGTACTCTTCGTGCGCAAACTAAAATCTCCACGTTCACAATCTCCCCAGTGGGGCGGGCAATTCTGCCTGCAGCCGCCTTTCAGGCGGCTCTTCCCGCACCATCTGTCTCTCCACCAACTCCGCCAAATCGATGGCGGTCATCTTTCCTTCCATGCCCGCCACCTTGATGGCATCTTCCATATTCACCATGCAGAAGGGACAGGCAGTCACGATCACGTTGGCGCCCGCTTCGACGGCCATCTGAACTCGCTTCACCCCCATCCGCTGATCCTCTTTCGGCTCGTAGAACAGCGCGAGGCCGCCGCCACCGCAACAGAACGAGCGGTCGCGCGACCGCGTCATCTCGACTCTCTTCAAACCCGGAATCGCATCCAGCACATCCCGCGGATCGTCGTAAACCTGGTTGTGCCGCCCCAAATAGCACGGATCGTGGTAGGCGTACACATCGTTCTCGTTTTCCACGGGATTCAGCTTGATCTTGCCGGCCTTCACTTCCCTCGCGATCACCTGGCTGATGTGCTCCACTGGCGGCACGTCCCGGTAGTCGTGTTTCAGTGCATTGAAAGCGTGCGGGTCTGCTGTCACAATCCGCTTCACACCGGATGCTTTGATGGCCTCCACATTCTGGTCCCGCAAAGCCATGAACAGGGTCTCTTCGCCAAACCGCCGGACATCGTGGCCGCTGTCTTTTTCCGACGCGCCCAGGATGCCGAAATTCTCGCCAGTGCTGCTGAGGATTTTGGCCGTGGCCCGTCCGATCGCCTGTATCCGGTCATCGTAGGAGGTGATGCTGTCGACGAAATACAGCGTGTCCGTATCCTGCTTCCCGTTTAGGACCTTGACGGAGCAGGTTTGCTGGAACTCCTTGGCCTTTACCCATTCGGCCCTCTTTTTTTCCATCTTGCCGTAGGGGTTGCCGCGGCTCTCCAGCGCCTTCAGCGGCTTCTGTAGCGATTGGGGTACCTTGCCGTCATCCACCATTCCCCGCCGCAGATCGACGATCTTGTCGATATACTCGACCAGCAACGGGCACTCCGCCTCGCAGGCGCCGCAGGTTGTACACGACCAGATCTCATCCTCGGAATATATGCCGCCGATCAATGGTGTGCCGTTGTTCGCGCTGCCCAGTACCGGATAATGCGTGAAACAGTAGTCGCGCGCCTTGGTGGTGATGAACCTCGGCGACAACGGCCTGCCCACCGCGTTGGCCGGGCAATTGTCCGAGCACCGGCCGCAGTCGGCGCACGAATAAAAATCCAACATGTGTTTCCAGGTGAAGTCTTCGAACGTCTTGACTCCGAAGGATTTCACCTGATCGAGCTGCGCATCGGGAACGCCCCATCGGACCGGCTTTATAGTCCCGCGGTTGAGCTTTGCAAAGTAAATGCTGAAGAGGGAGGTCTCCACATGGAACTGTATGCCGAACGGCCGATAGCAAAGCAAAAAGAAAAACGCCAGATCGTGTATCAAATATGCGCCGAGGTAAAGGGTCGAGAGCACAGGCAAAGGAGCGGCTGTGAGAGCAGCCTTGAATATCCACGGCAGCGACAGCACCGCCAGAAATTCGACTTCGCGGCCTTGCTGCGCCTGAGCGGCGGCCCGGCTGGCCTCAAACAGGCTGTCGGCCGCCATCAAAATCGCGATCAGCCCCAGCAGAAAGATGGCGTCGGCCGTGTGGGCTTTGCCGTACCTGGACGGCACCGCGTACCGCGCGGGCTTGAAGACCAATCGGCGAACGGCCGCGACAATCATGCAAAGGAAGACCACGGTCGCCGCGTAAGCCTGGATGATGCCGTAGATATGGCCGGCTCTCCCCGGCAAGCCTGGCATCGCGGAACTGGAGGATGTGCCGAGACTCAGCACAAAGAACGCGCGCATGACCAGGACGATGAAACCCGCAAAGATCAAAATGTGAATGGTCCCCGCGGTCCTGTAGCGCGGATGCCTCCACTGCCCCAGCCAGAATTGCAAGACCCTTCCCAGCCGCGTCCACGGGTGGTCGAAGCGAAAATCGCGTTCGGCGCGCATGAGAGGAATCATGCGTTTCGCCACAATATAGGCAAAACAGGCGACACCGAGAAAGTGAAGGACCAGGAACAGGATGCGTCCCTGAATAAACCAGTAGGTCGCTTGCGAGGGTGAACCGAAAGTCTCTATCATTAATCCGGCATCTCCTGCTTCCAGCAACCGGTACGGTCCAGGCCATTCCGCGGCCCGGTCGCAGCCGCTACCCTTCCGCCTGCCTCAAAACGCCGCCATCCCCACTGCCATCGCGCGCTCGCGAGGCTGCCGTTCATTCAGGATGAGGCGTCGAATCGTACGCAGGTCGTTCAACGCGATGCGGCTCTTGTGCACGTGGCAGTTCAGCGTCTTCAACTTGTACATCGCCAGTTCAATGGCGTCCGCGCGACGTTGCTGGCCGTCTCGAACTGCCAGTTCCTGATCGCGGTTGAGATCCTTCATGGCGTCCAGAATCGTCTCGGCCAGGACGTTCATGAAGTCGTGCGCGCTCTCGATCGAATCAAACGGTTGCTCAATGTCATCGGCGTACATGTTGCCTGCTCCTTTTTCCGGGAGGTACTGTTTTGTCGAAGCAGCGAGCTAGGTCGTTCCAGCTAGACTGTACAAAGCTGGCCCGCGGTCCGCCTTTGCGCCAAAGGCGACGGCAGCTACGACCTGCATTTGTCTATTACGGTATATTGTACCTTAATATCCGTTATAGGGCTACAAGGAAAAAAAGACCGGCTGCTGGTCGCGTGGCGAAGGTTGGTGAAAAAACACACGAATCCGTGGTTAATCTGCCCAGGGCACCTCGCTGGCGCTAAAATGGGTCTTCGATGCCCCGATTTTCCGTTGTCATAGCGCCGCTTCTCATCTGGGGACTGGGAGCTGGTGTGTGCGCCGGGTTACACAAAACCGAAGATTTGCTAAACCCCGTCCAAGGCCTGCCAATCGCCAGCCGAATACCTTGCGACGGCTCCACCAACTTCCAGGAGGACGTGGAGTTCGTGAGCGCCTTCTCACCCGGAGGCTGGCAGCGCTCCTTCCATCTCGATGAGTTCGAAAGCAAGTATTGCCGCCATGCGGACCTCTACTTCATCTGTGTGGTGCATGGGCGTGACCGGTGGAAACACGAGTGGTCGAGCGAGAGCGGGGGACCGCCGGGTGTGGCAAGGCATTGGCTCAAGTCCTGCTTCGCCCATGAATCGCAAGACCCGCCCAAATATATCCTGAGCGGCTGGTATCGGGAGGGTGCAGGTGAAAAGCTCCCCTGGAGGCAGGCCGCTATCAAGCAGGTTTCGGCCAAGCCCGAGATCTACGAGTTCGCCGATCCGAACGGTGGAACAGCGCGGCTCGAGATCAAGCGCAAATAGCCGTGCCGCGGGCACGCCTGCATGGTGGGGCAGGCGCTTTCGCCTGCCCACTGCTCGCCGGTCGGTTTTCGGACCCCAGCGTCCGACCCGGCCGCCAGCCGCACAAGGCTACCAGCCGTAGCCTAACTACTTTATATCCAAGTACTTGGGGTTTGATTGCTCAGAACGGGAGGGCAGGCCTCCCAGCCTGCCCGCAGCCTTCACGACTGTCTCGAGCCCTTCACCGTCCCGCTGGCTTCCGGCCCCTTGTACTTTCCTTCGAACTTATTGCCGTCGACGGTGCCCTCTACCACGTAATCTGCCTCGTTCACTACCACCTTGAAACTGAACGCCTTGCCGTCCACCTTGGCATCGACTATCGGGAACTCGCCCGGGTCGCCGCTCAGCGTCCCACTCAGCTTGCCGCCGTCTTCTTTCACTACCAGCGTCCAGTTGGAGGGTGACCCGGCTTCGTCGGTGGCCACCACATCCCACTTGCCCACCACCGCGTTGTCGGCCGCCCAGCAAGCTGCGCAGCCGAACAGAATGATCGTCAAAAACAAAGTCAGTATGCGTGTCATCGCTTTCATCTCCGGATAGGGAATCGCGTGTTCTCCGCCGCAGCCTGGTTCGGAATGCATGGACGGAGCGCTTCTCTGTAGCATACCGCAACTCACCGTTTGACTTTTCCCGCTCACGTGGACGCGAATAGGGGCGCGTGGTTCAGTGCCGGCTGCCGCGCTCCTTAATCTCTTTCCAGCCGATCACAGTAACCGAATTGTCTTTGAGCGCCTGGCGGAATCCAGGGCTGGTGATCACATCGAAGTCCCTCTGCCGCCAGACGCTGCCATAGGCGGGATGCTCTTCGGTGATCGCCTGCATCTCGGCATCGTCATATGCCAGGTGGACGATCAGTTCCGTCAGGCCAGGCTTCAGATTGCGGATGACACCCATGTAGTACTCCGTCCAATTCTTCGCCTCCACGCCTGCGGCCATCACGATCGCGTCGGGCATGATATCGGTTTCCCTCAACAGCGCCATCATTTCCGCCGGTGCACCGGCGGCGCGCATGGCCAGAAAGGGAAGGCCGTACTCGCGCGCGACCTTGACGTATGCGGGAAAGAACGCGGGAATGAATAACGTTCCCATGTGACTGTCGACATGCGTGGGGCGAATGCCGGACTTGATTGCCCGCTCGACCTGCGCCAGTATCTCCGTCTCTACCTCCGCCGGGCTGGCGTTCTTCATTACGAACGGAACATCGGGCCAAAGATTCCCGTCCGGACCCAATAGGCCCGGCACCTGGTCCTTGGAAGCCACCGGCCCCCAGCGATAGCTTTTCCATTCGCTGGTCAGCGTCAAGTGAAGGCCGAGATCCGCATCGGGATGCGCCTTGGCGTACTCCGCCACTTCCGTTAGCCAGGGGCAGGGAACCATGATGCTGGCGGCGCTGGCTGCGTGCCGGTCGAGCGCGGCGAAGCTGGCGCGATCCTGGGAGTGGCTCACCGCCAGGTCGTCGGCATGGATAATCAGCAGCTTGGCATCCGCCGGGTAACCGAGCTGCTGGACGGCATTCCTGGTTTGCGCCAGCGCGGGCGTCAGTACAAACACCCATGACAACACCATCGCCAGTAATTGTCTTCTCGCCATGCTCACCTCCCGCACACCAGATCTTAGCAGGGCATGCCGTGCTAAGAGCGTGGCCATTTGCTGAACCCCCGTGGAACAGACGGGAGATGGATCGCCGCGTCACCGCGTCGTCCGCACGCGGCAGGGCATAGAGGACCGTGCCCGGGGGCCGGGACCGCGCGCCAGGCGCCACAACGCAAGCCGGGCGTTCGTTCCGGCACGTCCCTGCTATGCTGGCGGTAGCGTTCCATGAAGAAGTCCGTGGCTTCTCCCACCGGCCGCCTGCTGGCTGGCCTCGCCGTGACTCTGGCGGCCGTGGGCGTCTTCTCGTTCTACGCGCTGCGCCAGATTCGCGGGCTGGAGGATCTGCAGACCCGCACATTGGACCGCAACCGCAAAGACTCCCTGCAGCTTCTGCGCATCCAGAACGACCTCAACGAACTGGGCCACGCAATGCGGGATATGCTGGACGGCGACGAGCCGTATCCGCTGCAGGCGTGGAAGCCGCAGTTCGACCGCATGCGCATCGATCTCGACGACGCCCTGCGCCTGGAAGCCCAACTGGCCCCGGTCCAACGTAACCCCGGCCGGCAACAGTATCTGGCCGGCTCGCTGGCCCAGTTCTGGACCTCTGCCGGCCGCATGTTCGAAGTGGCCGCGCAGGGAGGTGACCGCGCTGCCCGCGAGTTGATCCGCACCTCTTTGCAGGCGCAGGAGGCCGCCCTGACCAGCGCCGTCGCCCGGCTCCTGGTCGAGAACAACGAGGTCGAGCAAGAAGCCGCTGTGCGCATCCAAGGCATTTATTTGGGCGTAGAGCGCAACGTTTACATTTTCCTGGCCGCCATGCTGGTGGCTATCTTCTTTACCACGCTGTACCTCATTTACTCCAACCGCCGCCTGTTCCAGCACTTGGCCGCGCTCTCCGAGCACCGCAGCGATCTGGCCCGCAAGCTCATCACGATACAGGAGGAGACGCTGCACTCGCTTTCCCGCGAGCTCCACGATGAATTCGGCCAGGTTCTGACGGCCATTGGCGCTATGCTACGTCGCGCCGAAAAGCGTCTACCCGCCGATTCGGAGTTCTGCGTCAGCTTGCGCGAAGTCCGCGAAGTGGCCCAGGCCACGCTGGAGAAGACCCGCAACCTCTCGCAATTGATGCACCCCAGCATCCTCGACGAGGGCGGGCTGGAGAAGGCCATCGACTGGTATCTGCCCGTGTTCGAGAAGCAGACCGGAATTACGGTACGATACGAGAAACAGGGAGATGGTCCGGCCATCACCGACCGCGTGGCGATTCACGTGTACCGCGTCTTGCAAGAAGCGTTGAACAATCTCGCGCGCCACTCCGGCTCGCCGCTGGCTGTCGTGCGGCTGGCGTTTCCGCCCGGACGGCTGAACCTGGAGGTGGAAGATCGCGGCGCCGGCATGCCTGACCAGCGCAATGGCGCCACGCGCAGAGGCATCGGCATGACCGCCATGCGCGAGCGCGCCGAACTGCTGCAAGGCAGTTTCGAGGTCCTCCGCCCCGACGAAGGCGGCACGCTGGTGCGGCTCGACGTTCCTTTAACGGATGCTTATGAGCAATGAAATCTCCGTCCTGCTGGTGGACGATCACGGCCTGGTGCGCAAGGGCTTCCGGCGCATGCTGGAAGACGATCCCGAGATACGCGTGGTCGGCGAAGCCACCAACGGCCAGGAAGCCATCAAGCTGGCCCAGGAGTTGCACCCGCGCGTGATTGTGATGGATATGGCTATGCCGGGATTGGATGGCGTGCAGGCCACCCGGGAAATCCTGAAACACGCGCCGGACACCGCCGTGCTCATCCTGAGCATGTATTCCGACGAGAATTACGTACGCAACGCCCTGGATGCGGGCGCGCGCGGGTACGTGCTGAAGGAAGCCCTGGACGTGGACCTCGCCGGAGCTATCAAGGATCTGGCCGCCGGCAAGAACGTGATCGGTCCCGGGGTGCTGACCACTAATCGGGAGCCCGATCCCGATTACGAACGTCTCACGCCGCGCGAAAAGCAGATCCTCGAATTGATCGCCCAAGGTAATTCGAACAAAGAGATCGCCGCGATTCTCAACCTCAGCGTGAATACGGTTTCTGTACACCGCGCCAATCTCATGTCGGCCCTGGGCATCCACCGTACTACGGAGCTGGTGGTGTGGGCCGTCAAAAAGGGTCTGGTGCATTTGCCGTGAACCGACGGGCATTTCTGGGAAGCGTGCTGGCCGGCGCCATTCCGAGGCCGGTGCGCGCCTGGGCTCGCGCGGAAGCGCAACTGGGCTTCCGCTTCACCGACGTCACTGCCCAGGCCGGCATTCAGTTCCGGCACAACAGCGGAGCCTTTGGAGAAAAGTATCTGCCCGAGACCCTGGGCCCCGGCTGCGCCTTTCTGGACTATGACAACGACGGATGGCAGGACATTTTGCTCATCAACGGCATGGACTGGCCGGGCCACGTAAAGCAGCGCAGCACCATGCGCCTTTACCGCAACAACCGCAACGGCACCTTTACGGATGTGACCCGCGCCGCCGGTCTGGATGTCGAGATGTACGGCTTGGGCGTGGCCGTGGGGGACTTTAATAACGACGGCTTTCCGGATGTCTATGTCACTTGCGTGGGCCAGAGCCGCCTGTTTCAGAACACAGGCAAAGGCGCGTTTCTGGACGTCACCGAGCGCAGCGGTTTGGGCGGCCGGCAAGGCTTTAGCAGCTCCGCGCTCTGGTTCGATTATGACCGCGATGGCCTGCTGGATCTGTTCGTCTGCAATTATGTGAAGTGGTCGCCCGCGCAGGATGTGTTTTGCAGTTGGGACGGCAAGCGCAAATCTTATTGCACGCCGGAAGCCTACCGCGGCGCGACCTGCTGGCTGTTCCACAATCGCGGCAACGGCACGTTCGAAGATGTTACAGCCACCAGCGACATCTTCGACAGCAGCTCCAAGTCGCTGGGCGTGGCCATGTTGGACTACGACCTGGACGGCTGGATCGACTTGTTGGTAGCTAACGACACGCAGCCCAACAAGCTCTACCGCAACCTGCGCGATGGCAAGTTTCAGGACATCGCCCTGCACGCCGGCGTGGCTTTCGGCGAAGATGGCAAGGCCCGTGCGGGCATGGGCGTGGACGTGGCCGACTACGATAACTCCGGCATTCCCGGACTGGCCATTACGAACTTCGATAACGAGATGCTGGGCCTTTATCGCGGCACCCGCGGCGGCCTGTATGTCGATCAAGCCGCGCATTCCGATGTGGGCCGCCTGTCGCGGCGCGATCTGGGCTTCGGCTGTTTCTTTTTCGACGCCGACCTCGACGGCCTGCTGGATTTGCTGGTGGTGAACGGCCACATCGATCCCGGCATCCGGGTTGCCCGGCCCGACACCGAATACGCGCAGCCGCCGCACCTGTTCCTGAACAAAGGTAGCGCCGGATTCCACGACGTAGCCGGCGCTTTGGGCGGCGGATTCGCCGACCCCAAGGTGGGGCGCGGCGCGGCCTTCGGCGATTTCGACCGCGATGGCGATCTGGATGTCCTGATCACCACCAATCAGGGCCCCGCTTACCTCTACCGCAACGATCAGTCGAACGGCCATCGCGCCATACGCTTCCGCCTAGTGGGTACGAAGTCGAATCGCGATGGCATCGGCGCCATCGTGCGCATCACCAGCGGCGGCGAAACCGGATCGCGCATGGTCAAAAGCGGCTCCAGCTTTCTCTCGCAATCGGAGCTGCCGGTTACCTTCGGCCTAGGGAAACGGGACATCGCCGAGCGCGCCGTGCTGCACTGGCCCAACGGCATCACGGAAGAATTCAAAAATCTGCGCGCGAGCCGGATGTACGAGTGCGTGGAAGGGAAGGGCATCCGCGACACCGGCGGATTTTGAAAATCGGCGGTGACGATTTCCGCGCCAGGCCCCTACTGTATAAGCTTTTCGTGGAAGGTGGAGAGCGGGTTCTCGCGCGAAGCACTTGGGCTTCAAACAAGAAAACCCGGGGTTCGGCCCGGGCCTCCATCGGAAGCGGAAAGGAGGGTCCGCTTATGATCCTTATGCTGGTAATCCGGCTTGCATTTGTGGGCCGGTTTTCGGCCTTGATCGTTGGACCCGTAAGGGCCAGCGGTAATGCCGCGGCAGGATTGGCCCGCGAGCCAATCCCGCCTACCAGCATCATAACAGAATTTCCCTGCGGTGAACCCCTTTTTCTCAACAGTCGGCGCAGGCTACGGCTTCAGCGTGGGCAGCGCCGTCGCGATGCGGAAATTCAGCTTCGCATGCGCCGTGCGGAGGGCTTGCTCGACCTCGGCGGCCTCATTGCCGCGCGCGAAGATGAACCCCAGGTAAGTGGCGCCCTCCGGCAGTGGCACCAACGTCTGGCCAACCTTCGCCGTGATGATAACGTCCTCGATGCCGGCCACGGCGAGAGCTTCCTCGACGCCCATGACATCCTCGTACACGCCGCCGCGCGGAATGGGAATCATCATCACCCCCGACGCCGGGTCGGCCAGCCGCAGCGTGGATACGTCTGCGCCGGTCGCATGCCGCAGTATCAATTCCTCGAGCGGCATGCCGCCGCCAAACCGCAAAGCCTTGGAGCACAGGCCGCCGATGGGGCGCGCGGCAACCTCCAGCATCCAGACGCCGCTGTCGTTCGCGCGCAGCTCGGCGTGGAACGGGCCGTGGTCGAGGCTCAGCGCGCGCACGGCCTTCCGCACCGTATCGCGTATGACTTGCTGCACAGACCCAGCTTCGCGCGATGGCGTCACGTAGATGGTTTCTTCGAAGAAAGGGCCTTCCAGCGGATCTGGCTTGTCGAATATCGCCAGTATGCGCGGCGTGCCGCGCGTCACCAAGCCTTCCACCGCGAATTCGCGCCCGGGGATGTAGGCTTCCACTTGCAAATACTGGTCCCGCTCTTCGCGCGCGATCCGTATATCGGGGCTCTTCTCCACCAGAGCTTTAATGCGCTGGAACGCGTCCACGAATTCCTCCGGATTATTCGCGCGGATCACCCCGCGGCTGGCCGAAAGTCCCAGCGGCTTGAGCACGCACGGATAGGCTGCGCGGCGAGCCGATGCGGCCGCCGATTCGTCAACCTTCACCCGGAAGAATTGCGGCACCGGCAGGCCGGCCGCCTGAAAAAGCTGGCGCGCTAGGTACTTGTCATGGCAGGCGCGCACCGCGGACGGCGGATGGAACGGGATGCCTAGCTCCCAGGCGGCTTCCGCAGCGAGCACCGTCGGCTGGTCGCCGACTGCGGCAACCGCATCGAAGCGGCGTCCCCGCAAGGCCTCGAGCGATGCGGGAATATCTTCGAATCGCACCGGGACGGCATGATCGCCCCATGGGTCGTCGAGTACGTGGCAGCGGTCCGTAGCCAGCGTAAGATCGACACCCAGGCGCCGCGCCGCGTCGGCGAACACTCGTATCTGGTAGCCCGTAGTTGCGGCAAAGAGCAGCAGGCGGCTCTTCGCGGCGTGGCTGGTGGCTGGTGGCTGGTGGCTGGTCAATCCTGTGTCCGGTAGGTTTCCATCGTGCGTGGATTAAAGGCCCAGTGGAATTCCAGCTCGAAACCGAGCGAGCGGGCCAGGCCATCTAGGTCCGGGAACAACGTCGCGTGGGTGATGTTCATGCGGTAAAGCTCGCGCAGGCCCGTTTCGCGCAGCTTGGCGGCCGGCAGAACGAATTTGGCCATCATGTTTTTGGGATCCGGATAATTGCGCGCGATCTCTTCCATAGGCCGGTCCAGCACTCCAGGCAGCGCGAACGTGCCGGACTGCGCGATCAGCCGGCGGTTCATGATGTCGGGTTCGCCGAGCCAAAGAAACTCGCGATCTCCTTTGAGGAAATAACGCGCGAAGTTGCCTGGCCGGCGGGGATCCATGGCCGAGGAAGTGATGGCACGTTTGCGCAGCTTTGAGTACCGCCGGATACCGCCGGCGCTGATATCGGCCGGGTTGAGGGCCCATACCGCCGCGTCCCCGGTGGCTCGCTCCAGGGCGAAGAATGCGGCCACGTACGGCGACCAGGTGAAGTCCAGCAGCCGTGTGGGCGCGCCGTGGTGCTGCATCAGCGCCAGCCACTGGAAGTCGTCATCGTGCGCCGGAGGCTGCGCCAGGAACTGGTGAGCTTTGCGTTTGAAGATCCGCAGGATGCGCCCCTCCTGGTTGGACCACGCCCGCCGATCGATGCGAAAAGCGCGGAAGTAGCGCGAAAGCGCGCTGGCCAGCGGCCATTCGACTTTGCGGTGCCCGCGGAAGGCCCAGTTGGAGTAGGGCGGGTCACTGATGATCTTCAGAAAAGCGTCCCAGGACTCCAGCCGGTATCGCTTATAGATCGGCGGAGTTTTGGGCGTCATCGGCCGTAGATGAAGCGGCTGCGCCTGGGGTCGGAGCCGCCTTGCAGCACGCCGTCTGAAATCCGTATCGCGGTCGGCGCCGACAGGTTCCCCCAGTCGCCAATCACCGTGACTCTATGTCCCATCGCCACCAGACGGTCAATGGTGGCTTGCGGGAAGCGGTGTTCCATATCGAGTTTGCCGGGAAAGAATCCGTGGAAATCGAACGAGGCATACAAGTGCTCGCTGTTGAACCGGGGCGCTTCTATGGCTTCCTGCGGGGACATGCCGAATTCAACGATGTTGAGGAACACCTGCAGCAGCGTCTGGTCCTGCACGTCTCCGCCGGGAGTCGAGAGCGCCAGAAATGGTTTGCCATCCTTCAGAACGATAGTTGGACTCAGTGTCACCCGCGGCCGCTTGCCGGGCTGCAACTGGTTAGGATGCCCGGGCGTGAGCACGAAGGTCTGCATCCGTTCACTGAGCGCCAGGCCGGTGTCGCCGGCTATCACTGAGGGCAGCCAGCCGCCGCTGGGAGTCGCCGAGAACACATTTCGCTGACGATCCACCACGTTCACACAGGTGGTGTCCCGCGCCGATCCCCCCGCCGACTCGGGTCGGGCGGGCATGTCCACCAGAGAACCACCCAACACGCCAGGGCGGTGCTCCAGGGAGGCGTGATTGGGATCGATCAGCTTGCGGCGTTCGGCGGCGTAGTCTTTGGAAAGCAGGATCTGTTCGGGAATCTCGGAAAACTTGGGGTCGCCATAGTAGCGGTCGCGATCGGCAAACGCCAGCTTGATGGCTTCCACCACGGTGTGAACATAAGTGGGGCTATTGGAGCCCATAGCTTTCAGGTCGAAGCCCTCGAGCAGGTTCAGGGTTTCCAGCATGACCGGCCCCTGCGACCAGAAACCGGGCTTGTAGATCTCGTAACCTCGATACGTGCCGGTGCGCGGCGTGTCGGTTTCCGCATGAAAGCCGGCTAGGTCTTCATAGCCGATCAGACCGCCGTTGTGCTCGGAAAAGTCCGCGATCTGGTGGCCCACCGGACCTTTGTAGTAGTAGTCGCGCACGGCGCGCAGCCGGTCGACACGGTCGCCGCGGGCCTGGGTTTCGGCGCTGGCCAGCGCGCGCAGTGTCTTCGCCAAAGTGGGCTCCCGGAAGATCTCGCCACGGCGCGGCAGAACGCCGCCCGGAACGAAGAAATCGCGCGAGGAGGGCCACAGTTCGAGCAGCGGCAGGGTGCCGCGGATGTAATCGGCGAGGACCTCGCTGATCGGGAATCCATCCGCGTCTTCAATGGCCGGTGCCGCCACCTGCGCAAAGGACATGGTGCCGTAGCGCTGCAGGGCCAGGATCAATCCGTCGAATACGCCGGGAACCGGCGCGGCCAGGATGCCCTGTACGGGCATCGGCATCATGTGTTGCGGCTCTTCCCAGGGATCTGCCTTGCGCGATCGATAGAAGTCGACCGTGGCGCGTTGCGGCGCCGTGCCGATGCCGCTGATGGCCACCACCGGTTTTCCCGCAAGCTTGATGAGGATGGGGATTTCGCCACCGAGGCCGAAGTGGTCCAACTCGGTGACTCCGGCCGCCAGCACTGTAGCCACGCCCGCATCCACCGCATTGCCGCCCTCGGTCAGGATGCGAATTCCCGCATCCACTTCCAGGTTATTAGCCGCGCCCACCATTTCGTGAGTGCCGCGCACGGGAGGGAACATAGTGGGGCGCGATTGTCCCGCCAACACAGCCGCCCCCAGAAATATGAGTGAGACCGCGCAATAAATTGTTTGGCAGGCGAAAGCGCCTGCCCCACGATGGTCAACCTTCATAACGGTAGATCGCCTTTTCTATAGGCGTCCCGCGCACTTCGATGCGGCGGAGTTCGGTGGTCCCGATCCCGTGCCGGTCAGCCAGCAGCAGCGTGTTGTCGCACGTCTGAAAAGGCGCTGTCCCGCGCGCCGCCCGCGGATCGTACCCCATCACCGCCGTGGCCACAGCATCCGTACACACGGGGTTCAATCCCGCTAGCAGCACCCCAGGCTGCACCGGGCGTATGCCCTTGATCCACGGCCCCTCTCCTCCCGCGATCGACTCGATGCCGTCGATGATCGCCAGATCGATAGGCCGCGCCTTCACCAGGTCGGCCACAATGTGGGGCACGCGATAGCCCGGTTCGCGGCTGGAGGATGGGTCCAGTTCCGCCGGCGAGGATCTGGATGGCTGACGCTTGCCGTCGTGCATGGTCTTGCCGCGCCCGGAGGTCGGGTTCTCGTTCGGCTCATCCACGCCCGCATCATCGCCATATATGGATGCGGGCAGCATACCGAAGCAATTCTTGAGCGAAAGCGTTACCCCGCAGGTCTCGTGATTCTTGAGCTTGGCCATGCTGACAAAGACGTCCGTATCTTCGTAAGCATGATTGAGATCGTAAGCGGGGAACATGTAAGCCCCCGGCACCTTGAATCGCGCGTACTTCCTGCCCTTGCCCAAGGCATTGGTGTTCTCGAATTCGACGCCGGGCGCGGCGGCCAGCAACTGGCGCACGTTCCATCCGGAATCGAGCAGGTAATCTTCGAGCGGCCCGCTGGTGGCCCAGGCGCTTTCCACGAAGCGAATCCGCTTGGCGCCCGCCTGACCCATGAGATGGGCCGTAGCGCCTACCAGCTTCGGATGCACGTAATGCGTGACTCCGGGTGGCCGGCCCTGGATTCGCAACGCGGGGCTGCCCGTCATGTTGAGCTTGATCGTCACCGTCTTGCCGCGCACGATGCGATCGAGGCCGCCCAGTTGATCGAACATGGTGGCCAGGTGCGTGGTGACGTCCTCGCTGTACGAATCGCACTTGGCGATCGCCACGGGGGCGGCCGGAGAGCTCGGCGCGCCTTTGAGCAAGGGCGCCGCGCTTACCAGGGCAATCCATTCTCTACGGGTCATTCCTTTAGTCTAAACAAGACTGTGGTGCAGGTGGAAACGTGCTCGAGATCCACGCCCGTGCCGCCTTCGTCGGTCGCGTAAACCGGCAGGTCTTTTTGAGTGCCCGCGGGCGTCAGAAGGCTCGCGTGTTTGAAGGCGCCAAGCACCTGTACGGTGACGTCGTCGGTCGGATATGCGGAGTAGTTCACCAGCTCGACCACCACCTGTTGGCCGTCTTCCGTGGCCACGACATTCGAGAGCATCGTCGAGACGTTGAATAGCCGCGCGCCCAGGTTCTTGCGGCCGATCATGGTTTGCACGTCACGCCAGATATCGTCCAGGCGGTTCAACTCGGCGTTATCTAACGTGATTTGATCGGGCTTGGGCACGGACAGGCTTTTCCATCCGGGCGGTGCGGTGAGGACGGTGCCACCCGCGCGCGTGAAATCTTTCAGGATTTGGCGCTGGTCGGCGCTGAGCGCTTCGACGTCCAGATTTACAGCCATGGTTGCGCCCTTGAGCGATTCGGGTGTCAGGCGCTGGCCGGGGATGGCGCGCACCGGTGTGTGCCGGGCGCCGATCATATCGAGGATGCCCCCGGAAAGCAGCGCATCGGCGGGGTCTTGCACGATGGCCAGTTTGCCGTAAGAGCGCAGGGTACGCCAGTCGGGATGGGTCTCGAAAAACTCAAGCACTTCCGCCATCCCGCGCCAATCTTTCAGGGCAGCCGCATCGCCCCGCTCCAGGCGGGCGCGGAAATCGTCGTCGAGAGCCACGATCCAGCGCGCGCCGGCCAACTCCGCATCGCCGATGGCTTCCAGATAGCGCTCGCCGGTGATCACGCTGTGGGCCGGCGGCAGGTACCCAAGCCAGATTGCGGCGGGACCCCAGGCGCGCACCGATCGGATGAAGCCGGTGTTGGTGTCGATCCACAGCGATCCCGATGGGCCGGCTCTGGCAGCGCCGTTTTCGAGCACCTGCACTCCGGGCCAAACGCCCTGATAAGTGCCGACGATGGGGTCCGGACCGCCCAGCGGCATGCGTGCACGCGAGGTAAGTTCGATCACGATCGCGTGCGCATCGGCCAGCGCGTCGCGTACGCGGGCCGCCGTCCCGGTCGGGAAATCGCCTTCCAGCACGATGCCCTGCACACCCGCACCCACGGCCTTGCGAGCCGCATCAGCCGGATCGGCGCCGGGCCTGAACACCGCCAGCGTGACGATACCGCGCGCCGCCGCGCGGCTGGCGAAATCCGCCGTGTACGAGTCCAGCAGCAGGCAGTTGATGGGCGTGCCGGAGAGCAGGTCGAGCGTTTTCGGATTGGTCCAAGTCCATCGTGCGGGCACCCAGGCGGAAGGCGGCGGGACGGATGCGAACAGGGGCATTACCGCCAGAGCGGCGATCCAGCGGGCCTTGCGGGGCAGCATTCTTTTACTGTACCCCGAAGGTGGGCGCAGCACTTGTCTCGGCTTCCGAGTGCGGAAGCAGCTTGGCTGTCAGGATTCCACCCGGGATCGCAAAAAAGTAAGCCTGCCTTGCTGAAGGCAATCGGCTGGGGCTCGGTCTAGTGCTCTGTCCCGCGTAAGAATATACAGTGAGTACAAGAGCGCGACCGGGGGTCGCGCGCGGACGAGGGCGTCCGCCCCACCTTGGCCGTTTTGGCACGGGAGCGGCAGGGGCTCGAATCAAAAATATGACAAACGAAGCCAATTTCCACATATCTTTTTTATGCGTCGGCATGCCCCTGCTGACCAGTAAGCAATTTGTTTTTCAATGAACTATACGGATATCCGGAAGAACGCCTTGAGGTGAGTGCCGGGACCCGTCGGAAGATCAGGAAGGGCTGGGTTGAACAACTGGCCACCACGATCTCCGCACCCGACAACACCATAACACGGTCACGGTCGGCGGACGGCGATACAGTTGAAGATTGTCTCGTGTTTTCAGCAGGATGGCGGTTATCGGACTGTTGTGATTCCTGCCCGAGGGACCCCGGCATGAGGTTGGCCGAGGTGACTGACCCACTACCCAGGCCGGTACTCGGAAAAAGACCGGGGGACATCGGCGGGCCGGGAACCGTGGTGACGTCCGCACACGATCGCCACAGCCGCGATGTCATCTGGTTGACGTTTGATCCGCGGGCGGGACAATCCGGGAGGCGTGCCGCGCGTAAGGCCTACATGCCTTGAGCTAGTTGCCGGCCGCTGTTGAATAGTCTCAAGCGTGAGCTGGCTACCTGCTTCACCGATTCCACCGCGAACGGCAAGATTTTGTAAGGGACGACTTCATGAGGCTGTTTGCTCAGGCCCTCCTCCAAGCCGCGTCTCCAAGCGACCCGCAGTTCGGTGTTGATGTGGACGATGTTGATGCCAGCCCCGATGGCCTTGCGCAGATCTTCATCGTCGGTTCCCGATCCGCCGTGCAGGGTAATCAGGACCCTCGTAGCACTCTTGATTTGCGCGATTCTCTGGATATCCAAACGCTTCTTCGTTTCTCCCGCGACCATGCTCTGCAGCATGCCGTGCATGTTGCCCACGGCCGGCGCCAAGATGTCGATTCCGGTGGAATCCACGTATTGCCGGGCTTGTTCAGGAGTGGTGAGACCCTTTGATAGATCGGGCGCCGCTTCGTGTATTTCAGAACCGGTTCCGATGTCGCCGATCTCTCCCTCCACGAGGATGGCGGGATTGATGGTCTTGAGCGCTTCGACCGCCTCTCTGGTTTGGCGCACGTTTTGTTCAAAGGGCAGAGCGGAAAGGTCGAAGACGATGGCATCAAACCCGGCCTTGGCCGCCTCTACTGCCTTGGCCAGCGAATGCGTGTGATCCGCGTTGAGAAAGATCGGGAAATCGAATTCCTCGCGTAGACTTCGAACCAGAGCGGCGATCTGGCAAACTCCCATGAACTGGCGTTCTCCCTCGGACGCGCCCACCAGGACTGGAACGTTCAGTTCGCGCGCGGCGGCGAATACCGCCTTCAATAGAACCAGATCGGCAATGTTGAAATGGCCGACCGCGACTCCCTGTTCCTGCGCGTGATTCAATACATCGCGTAAGTTGTGCATAGAATCTTCTCGCGAGCGCTGGCCGCCGGGGGAGCCCATCATCGCCGCCCAGTGCGGCCACAGAACGAGAGTCTCACGACGGCTACGCCGGTGGCAACGAGTCCTTATCGATCTCAAGTACGTTCGAGTACAGCGTTTACTGATGATCCGTTCTTTGACCAATCGGACCGACCCAGTCGGCGCCCAGTGGATTTACGCCATCCGTGGTCTTCGCCTCGCGAGCGGCTTGGGACTGGAAGGATGTATTAGCAGTGGCCTCACTGGGCGGGCATGATGGCTCCGGTGACCGGCAAGCGCCTGTGGGGGCGCGGTCAATCGGGCTGGAAAAACCTTCTCCTTGCCAGAGCCTCAAGGGCCTGGTAATTCAAGCCGGCGCCGGCCGAGTGACAAGCCGTACAGGATCCAGATATCGACGTTCGACGTCTCAATAGTGGCGACGAACCGGTCCCCGTTTGGATGAAGGCGCAAAATCGAGCGGCACCTCGCCCCCCCCCCGGCACGTGCACCGGCTGCTTTCGCCCGACTTTCATGTACGCGATCCTTTGACGCTCGGGCAAGAACCGTGGTGCGGCCCAGCGCAAGGTTGCCGCCGTGAGCCCTTGCGCGATCCGCCTGGCACCCTTCGGCGGGACTTCGCTGCCAGATTTCGGGAATGCGGCCGGCTGTCGCTGAGGTAAACGAACTGCTGCCAATTTGACCGCGAACCCCTTGCGTTGTACATTCCATGTAGATATGTCGAACGACACTCAGGTTTCCAAGTGGGAGAAACAGCCTGGCTGTCCGGATTCGACGCCGGATCGCAAAGGAGGCCCGCCTTGCTGAAGGCGATCTACCGACGCTCAATCCTACAACAGATGGCAGCATCGTAGTTGCGATCAGCCCGTCGAAAGTATGAGCTGCGGCAACTGGTATTGCGGATCACAGGGAGGAATCGGCACTCGGAAACGGACTGGAGAACGCCGGCGCCCT
>Ga0181523_10000165_pt1 | contig 71935 bp, 76 predicted proteins | sample PEATcosm2014_Bin_43_FD_119752 | JGI IMG/M metagenome (GOLD analysis project Ga0181523, IMG submission 119752) | Peatland microbial communities from MTU Mesocosm Facility, Houghton, MI, USA - PEATcosm2014_Bin05_30_metaG | ecosystem: Environmental > Terrestrial > Soil > Wetlands > Peat | place... | reverse complement strand
GTGGCCCGGCAGGCAGTAGCCCGGCAGGCAGTAGCGGGCTAGGCGAAGGGGGCAGCGCGCTGCGGATCGACATCATCACCATCTTCCCGGACTACTTCGGCCCGCTGAGCGTGTCGCTGATCGGCAAGGCCGCTCAGCGCGGCGACATCGCCTTCGGCGTGCACGACCTGCGGCAGTGGGCCCGCGACGTGCATCGCACCGTGGATGACGCCCCGTTCGGCGGCGGCCCCGGCATGGTGATGAAGCCCGAGCCGTGGGGCGAGGCGATCGGGGAGGTCACGGCTGGCGGCGGCCAGCCGCGGCTCGTCGTGCCGACCCCGGCCGGGGTGCCGTTCACCCAGCGGCTCGCGGCGGAGTACGCGGCCGAGCCGTGGCTCGTCTTCGCCTGCGGCAGGTACGAGGGAATCGACGCACGCGTGGCCGACGATGCCCGGTCCCGGATGCGCGTGGATGAGGTCAGCATCGGCGACTACGTGCTGGCCGGCGGCGAGCCGGCCGTGCTGGTCATGACCGAGGCCATCTGCCGGCTGCTGCCGGGCGTCCTGGGCAATGCCGGCTCGGCCGCCGACGACTCCTTCGGCGGCGGCAGCGGGCCGATGGCGGGCCTCGTCGAGGGACCCGCGTTCACCAGGCCGCGGGTCTGGCGGGGCCGGGAGGTGCCGCCGGTCCTGCTATCGGGTGACCATGGCGCCATCGCCCGATGGCGCCGGGAGCGTGCGCTGATCCGGACGGCGCAGAACAGGCCTGACCTGATTGCCGCCCTGGCCGCGGGGCCGCCGGCAGGCTCAGCGGACCGCCCGGCCGCCCTGGACGATCACGACCGCGCGGTGCTATCCGAGGCTGGCTTTCCGGTTAGCGGCGAAGATATGGCACACTGAAAGCCGTCGCCCCGTCGCTGGCCATCTTCGCCGGGGCGCTGCCGGGCGCCTCCGCCCGGCCCGACGAGACCAGACGCATGCAGCGCGTTCGCAGGCGTGCGCGTGATGACTACCGAGGAAGCCGCAGCGATGCACACCGCGATTGCCGAGCTGGAGCAGGCGCAGATCCGTTCCGACATTCCGGAATTCCGGCCAGGGGACACCCTGAGAGTACATGTGAAGGTCACCGAGGGTAACCGCTCCCGGATCCAGGTCTTCCAGGGTGTCGCCATCCGGCGCCAGGGCGGCGGCGCGCGCGAGACGTTCACCGTCCGCAAGATCAGCTACGGCGTTGGCGTGGAGCGGACCTTCCCGGTGCACACCCCGGCGATCGACAAGATCGAGGTCGTCAGCCGCGGCCGGGTGCGCCGGGCGAAGCTCTACTACCTGCGCTCGCTGCGCGGCAAGGCCGCGAGGATCAGGGAGCGCCGCGAGCCGTCCGCGCGCTAGCCCTGCTCGCCGTGCGGCCGAGCGCTGACCAGGCCGGCGGCAATGCCGGGCAGTGCGCCGGGCGAGCGCTGGCTGGCCGCACCCGCACCCGCGCCTTGTCCGATGCGGCGGCCGGCTATGCCAGAACGAGGCTCTCCGGCGAGTTCCGCCTGCCCGGCCCGGCCGGCCGTGGCGCCAGTGCCGCGATAGGTCGCGGCCGGGTGCGACGGGCGGCCCTGTGAGCGCGGCCGCGCCAGCCGGCGATGATCACAGCGCCGAGCGCGGCAGTCAGCCGGGTGAGGCGGGCCTAGCCCGCGGCCAGGGCCAGCGCGCCGGTGACCAGGATGGCAGTGACCAGGGCACTGGTCACCAGGACGCCAGCCCCGAGGACGCCATCCCCGAGGACGCCAGCCCCGAGGACGCCAGCCCCGAGGACGCCAGCCCCGAGGACGGCATCCCCGAGGACGGCGGGCGGCGGCGGAAGAGGCCGGTGTGGCGCGAGCTGCCGGTGCTCATACTGGTGGCGCTGGTCATCGCGCTGCTGATCAAGTCCTTCGTGGTGCAGGCGTTCTACATTCCGTCCGGCTCCATGCAGGACACGCTCGCGATCGGCGACAAGGTCCTGGTCAACAAGCTCGTGTATCACGTCAGGAGCATCGAGCCGGGCGACATCATCGTGTTCGACGGAGCCGGCTCGTGGAACGCGCCGGCCGCCCCCAGCCCGAGCTCCGATCCCGTGGTCCGGGCCTATGACGCGACGCTGCGGCCGCTTTTTCACTCGATCGCCGGGATCTTCGGGACGACACCCGGCCAGACGGATTACATCAAGCGGGTGATCGGGGTGCCCGGCGACCGGGTGGCCTGCTGCAACGCCCGCGGCCTGATCACCGTGAACGGGGTGGCGCTGCACGAGGGGTCCTACCTCTATCCCGGCAACAAGCCGGGTGATGCGCCCGAGGGCGAGTCCGGGCATTTCAGCCTGACGGTCCCGGCGGGCCGCCTGTGGGTGCTCGGGGATCACCGGGCCATCTCCGATGACTCCCGCGGGCACGTCGACGACCCGGGCAACGGGACGATCCCGGAGAGTGCGGTGGTCGGCCGGGCTTTCATGATCGTGTGGCCGCCGTCACGCTGGCGGATCCTGCCGATCCCGTCCACGTTCGGCCAGGCAGGGATCAGCAGGCCGGCCGGGTCAGCGGCCCGCGGGACGGCCGCTGCGGCCGCGGCGGCCGATGCGGGCGTGCCCGTCGTCGCGGCGCCGTCCCCGCTGCCGCTCGGCGGCGGCCTGGCCGCCGCGATCCCGGTGACCTGGCTGCATCGGCGGCTCCGGCTGCGCCGGCGCCGGGTGCGTCCGGCCCGGCGGGCGCGTGCCGCGCGGCGGGCGCGCTGACCGGGTTGGCACGGTGTTTCGCGCTTTGTCCCGCTAGGAGAGGGAATGATGCGGCCGCTGGCCGCAGTTCGCGTGCCATGGCACGCTGCGGTGCTGCCGGCCCGCCGCCGGCGCTAGGCTCGGTCCCGATGGCGAGCGAAGAGCAGGGCATGAGTGACCGTCTGACCGGGCGCCCGGTGGCAGGCGAGGCTGAGGGCGCTTCCTGGAGCCCGGCCCCGCCGCGCGCATCCGCAGGCGAGGACGGGCAGGCCGGCGGAGCCGAGCCCGGCACGAGCCCCGGAGCGGCCGGTAACGAGCCGGCGGACACGGAGGCGGGCAAGGAAAGGCGGAATCGCTCGTTCTGGCGGGAGCTGCCGATCCTGATCGTGATCGCGCTGGTGATCGCGCTGCTGATCAAGACATTCGTCGTGCAGGCGTTCTTCATCCCGTCCTCCTCGATGGAGGACACCCTGCTGATCGGCGACAAGGTCCTGGTCAACAAGATGGTCTACCACTTCAGGAGCATCCAGCCCGGCGACATCATCGTGTTCAACGGCGCGGGCTCGTGGAATCCGGTGCCGGCCCCGGCCCCGGCCAGCTCCGATCCGATCGTCCGCGCCTATGACGACACCCTGAAGCCCTTGTTCCACTCGATCGCCGGCCTGGTCGGCACCAATCCCGGCCAGACCTACTTCATCAAGCGCGTGATCGGGATCCCCGGCGACCGGGTGGCCTGCTGCAATGCCCAGGGACTCGTCACCGTGAACGGCGTGCCGCTGCACGAGCAGTCCTACCTCTACCCGGGCGCGGCGCCTTCCACGATCAGGTTCTCCATTACCGTCCCGCCGGGCCGCCTGTGGGTGATGGGCGATAACAGGGCCGTCTCCGAGGACTCCCGGCTGCGGCAGAACGACCCCGGCCGCGGGACCGTACCCGAGAACGAGGTCGTCGGCCGGGCCTTCATGATCGTGTGGCCACCGTCCCGGTGGCGGATCCTGCCCATCCCGTCGACCTTCTCGCAGCAGGGCGTATCCGCGCACGCATCGGCGGCAGCCGCCGGCGGCGGCACGGTGCGGCTCCGGCCGGCCGCCCCGTACCTGCCGCTGGCAGGCGGCGTGGCCGCCGCGGTCCCGCTGACCCTGCTCCAGCGCCGGCTCCGCCGGCGCCGTGCGCCGCGGTGCCGGTGACGCGATGTACCGGGCCGTCCAACGCCCTGCCGGCTATACCCCGAGGCGAGGTTCCGGGCTGGGCGCCTACGAGAGGGCGCTAGCGCAGGCCGGCCTGTCGCCGGTCGCGGGCATCGACGAGGCGGGCCGCGGCGCGTGCGCCGGGCCGCTGGTCGTCGCGGCGGCCGTGCTGCGGCCGGGACGGCTGTCCGGGATCCCTGAGCTGGCCGATTCCAAGGCGCTGTCGCCGCAGGCCAGGGAAGTGGCCTATGAGCAGATCATGAACGCCGCCCTGGACTGGAACGTGGTGGTCATTCCCGTGGCCGATATCGACCGGCTCGGCCTGCATGCGTGCAATATCACCGGGATGCGCAGGGCCCTGGCCGGGCTTCATCGCCGGCCGGAGTACGTGCTCACCGACGGCTTCGGCGTCCGCGGGCTGGCCGTCCCGGCCCTGGCCATGTGGAAAGGGGACCAGGTGGCCGCCTGCGTGGCCGCCGCGTCGGTGATCGCCAAGGTCACCAGGGACCGGATCATGTGCGAGCTGGGGGCTGAGTACCCGGCTTACGGCTTTGCCCGGCACAAGGGGTACTCGACCCCGAGTCACATGCGCGCCCTGGCGGAGCGCGGCCCGTGCCTGCAGCACCGCCGGTCGTTCGCCAACGTGCCCGGCGTGCCTGAGGCCCGCCGTGAGCCAGATCCGGGGGAGACTGCCTCTATCGTGGATGTCATCGGGGAACAGGTATGGCCATCGGCAGGCCTCGCGGCGAGCGCCCGCGGTGCCTGATCGGAGGGGAGAACATGAGCGCGGAGGATCTCGAGAAGTACGAGACCGAGATGGAGCTCCAGCTCTACCGCGAGTACCGGGATGTCGTCGGGCTTTTCAGCCATGTGGTGGAGACGGAGCGCCGGTTCTATCTCACCAACCACGTCGAGCTGAACGTCCGCACGGTCGACAACGGAGAAGTCTTCTTCGAAGTGATCATGCAAGACGCCTGGGTGTGGGATATGTACAGGCCAGCCCGTTTCGTGAAAAACGTTCGTGTTGTCACCTTCAAGGACGTGAACATCGAGGAACTGGCCAAGAGCGATCTCCAGATTCCCGAGGACAAGTAGCCGCGGCCGCCAGCGGCCGGGCTCCCGGTACCTAACCACCCGGCACCGACAATTCGCCGCGCCTGGTCCACAGCGCCGCTCCGCCCGAAGCGGCGTCCACAGCGGCTGATTCGCCCCAGCGGCCAGATCACCGCCTCCGGCACCGTCGGCACCGGAGGTGGTGCTGATGAACGCCAGGGACGCGCTCGGAAAGCTGGGGGAGCAGCTCGCTGCCGATTACCTGGAGGCTGCCGGGCTGCGGATCTTAGACCGGAACTGGCGGTGCAGCGAAGGCGAGATCGACATCGTCGCCGCCGACCACCGGGCCCTGGTGGTCTGCGAGGTCAAGACCAGGTCGGCCGCGACCTATGGCACGCCGCTGGAGGCTGTCAGCCGCGCGAAGCGCCGACGGCTGCGGCGGCTGGCCGTGCGCTGGGTGGTCGCCAACGGCGTCATGGTCGACGAGATCCGGATCGACGTCATCGGCGTGCTGAGGGTCGCGCCGGGCGAGTTCACGATCGAGCATGCCCGCGGGGTGGGCTAGATGACGCTCGCGCGGACGCATGCGGTTGCCCTGGTGGGCGTCCAGGGCCACCCGGTGGAGATCGAGGCCGATATCGAGAACGGGCTGGTGGCCCTGCTTCTGGTCGGGCTGCCGGATACGGCGCTGCGGGAGGCCAGGGACCGGATCCGCGCCGCGATCGTCAACAGCGGCGAGGCCTGGCCGCAGCGGCGGATCACCGTCGGGCTGTCACCCGCCAGCCTGCCCAAGCGCGGCAGCTGGTTCGACCTGGGCATCGCCGCGGCGATCCTGGCCGCGGCGCGGGTGATCCCGGCTGATCGGCTCAGCGGCCTGGTGCTGCTCGGCGAGCTCGGCCTGGACGGGCGGGTACGGCCGGTCCCCGGCGTGCTGCCGGCGGTGGCGGCGGCAGCCGCGGCCGGCTTCCGCTGTGTCGCGGTGGCGGCCGAGAACGTGCCCGAGGCCGCGCTCGTCCCGCAGATGCGGGTCCTGTCCGTGCCCAGCCTGGCCGCCCTGGTCGCCTGGCTGCGCGAGGAGCCGCTCCAATCCGGCCTGCCCTGCGAGCTGGCCGGGTCCGGCACCCGGCCAGCCGAGGGCTCGGCGGCCGCCCCTAGCGGGATGACGGCGGCCGCCGGGGAGCCGGAGGGCCGGCCGGGTCAGGCCCGCGACCTGGCGGACGTGGTGGGCCAGCCGATGGCGCGGCGGGCGGCGGAGATCTGCGCCGCGGGCGGTCACCACCTGCTCCTGCTCGGGCCGCCGGGCGTGGGGAAGACGATGGTGGCGGAGCGGCTGCCGTCTGTGCTGCCTCGGCTGGGGCCGGCGGCGGCGCTGGAGGCGAGTGCGATTCACTCGGTGGCCGGGTCGCTGCCGACCGGGCGGCCGCTGATCACCGTGCCGCCGTTCTGCGCGCCGCATCACACGGCGACCAAGGCGGCCATCGTGGGCGGCGGGAACGGGGTCATCCGGCCCGGCGCGGCCTCGCTGGCGCATCACGGGGTGCTGTTCCTGGATGAGGCGCCGGAGTTCGCCAGGGACGTGCTGGACGCGCTGCGGCAGCCGCTGGAAGCCGGGGAGGTCACGGTCGCCCGGTCGGGGCTGACGGCCCGGTTCCCGGCGCGGTTCCTGCTGGTGATGGCGGCGAACCCGTGCCCGTGCGCGCGGGCGGTCTCGGCGGGTGCCGCGTGCACCTGCACGCCGCTGGCGCGCCGCCGCTACCTGGCGCGGCTGTCGGGGCCGCTGCTGGACCGGGTGGACGTGAAGGTGGAGCTGCTGCCGGTGAGCCGGGCCGAGCTGCTGTCGGACCGGCGGCTGGCCGAGCCGAGCGCGGTGGTGGCGGCCCGGGTGGCGGCGGCGCGCGAGCGGGCGGCCCGGCGGCTGGCCGGCACCGGCTGGCAGCTGAACGCCCAGGTGCCGGGCAGCGAGCTGCGCCGCCGGTTCCCGCCCGCGCCCGGCGCGCTGGGCCCGCTGGAGCGGGCCATGGACCTGGGCCAGGTCAGCGCGCGCGGCGCGGACCGGATCATCCGGATGGCCTGGACCCTGGCCGACCTGGCCGCCGTCCCGCGGCCGGGCCAGCCTGAGATCGGCTACGCCCTGGCCCTCTGGCTCGGCCTCGGACAATGACCACAGCCACGCGCGGACCACCGCCAGCGGCTCGGCAGCCGCTACGCCAAGGGCGGCGGGCAGTACTGGCTGGCGACGGCAGCTGACCTATCCCCTATCCGTCGTCTTGGTCATGGAGGGCTTCGGCTAGCGACTGGATGGCGCGTTCCAGTTCGGGCAGGTCATTTTCGACGGTGGCCTGCAAGATCGCGTGGGCTGTGTCGAAGTAGCGATGGGCCAGGTGATCGCGCATGCGGGTGATCTGGCTCCACGGGATGGATGGCTGCGTGGCGAGCAGGTCGGCGGGGAGTGCCTTGACGGCTTCCCCGATCTCGAGCAGCCGGATCCGGACCGCGTCAAAGACCAGGCCGTCGGCAAGGGTACCGCGCTGCAGATGGGAGCGGATCGCATCGATCACCGCCTGGATGTCGGAGAGCCGCTGCCGTTCCCGGTAGGTCACAGTGCCACCAGGTCGCGCTCAGCTCGCGAGCGGACGTCCGGCTTGAGATCCTGGGCCGGCACGAGGTCGACCCGGGTGCCGAGGATGGCTTCCAGTTCCGCCTGCAGCCGGCTGAGCCCGAACAGGCTCATGCCAGGGGGCAGGTCCGCGATCAGGTCGACATCGCTGTCCGGGCGGTCCTCGCCGCGGGCGACGCTGCCGAACACTCGCAGGCCGGACACCCCGTGGGCGGCCGCTGCCGCGATCAGGTCGCGGCGACGGCGGCGTACCCGTTGGCCGACTGGCCCCGATAGCCTGCTCAGACGCCGCGGCTGCCGCCGCACCTCCGCAATTACCTCATATCCTGCGGCCTCGACCAAGGCCGCCAGGGTTGGGAGTGAAGGCTCCCGGTGCCCGGACTCGTAGGCGCTGATTACGCTCTGCGTGACGCCTGCACGCGCAGCCAGCTCTACCTGGGACAGTCCTGCTCCCCGGCGCGCCTGCCGCAGCAAAGCCCCGGCGGTAATTGGCCTGGGAGTCACTTCCTCAGTATAGCGGATCGTCGATATGCTCTGTTCTGCCAGACCGGTACTCATGGGCGTGCGCGGACGGTGGCGGGCGGTTCGGCTAGGACTCTGCTGGTGACGGGCGAGTACCAGGCGAGCGCAATGGCCGGGAAGCAGGCGGGAGCGGCGATGGCCCCGGCGAGGTCGGCGTAGCGGGAGCGGTCGACGCATGCGGAAGCGACGCTCGACGCCGCCCGCGGCCTGGTCGGCGACACCTGGCAGGCGCGGGGCAGCTCCCGCCGCCCGGACAGCTCAGCCGATCCCGAAGCGCAGCTGGCCGTCATGAACTCCCGCGCCCCGCTGCTGGTGGCCGCCGACCCCGGCCGACGAAAGCTCGCGGGAGATCAGCTTTTCATCGACCTCGACCTGAGCACGACCAACCTGCCGCCCGGCAGCTGCCTGGCCGTCGGCTCCGCGGTGATCGAGGTGACCGCCAAGCCGCACCTGGGCTGCCGGACTTTCGCCGCCCGGTTCGGGACTGAAGCCCTGCGGTTCGTCAATTCTCCCGAAGGCCGCGAGCTCCGGGCGCCGAAGGCCCACCGGATGCAGATCTCACTGCGGCTTCCAGCGGAGAACGCCTCCCGCACGTCGCCGGGCGCGTCGGCGAGGGCCGCCTCGTCGGGGTCCGCGGGGGTGACGCGGGGTACGTGCACGATGACGTCGTAGGCATCCAGCGGCAGCAGGCTGGAGTAGAACGTTCCGTAACGCTGCTGGGAGGCAGCCCGGATAGTCGCGGCGTCGGCCGGGGACAGCCGTCGCAGGTCGGTTGCGAACGGCCCGCCGTGACTCCCGGCCATGAGCGCGTCCAGGCTGCCCGGCCGGGGTTCGTGCTCCAGTTCCGTGAAGAGCTGGCCGGCATTCAGTCGGAGCCTTTCTTGCGTTCCCAATTTTGGGAACTGTACCAGATATGGGATCGTCGGTGCGTGGATGCGCTTGACCTGCTCCTGCACCCGGTCCGGATGCGCATCGTGCACGCCCTGTCCGGCGGGCACGCGCGCACGACGTCCGAGCTATGCGCCCGGCTGCCCGACGTGCCCAAGACCACGGTCTACCGGCACGTCGGCCTGCTAGCCGAGGGGGGAATCCTGGAAGTTGCGGGGGAACAGCGCGTGCACGGCGCCGTCGAGCGTCACTACCGGCTGCGGAAGGATCGGGCGGCGATCGACGCCGGCGCGGGCGCGTCGATGTCCCTGGACGACCACCGCCGCGGGTTCGCCGCCGCCATGACCGCCCTGCTCGCCGAGTTCAACGCCTACCTCGACCGGGACGGAGCGGACCCGTATGCCGACTACGTGGGCTACCGGCAGGGCACCCTCTGGCTCAGCCAGGACGAGCTCGTCCAGATGATCGGCGCGCTGCGGGACGTCCTTGCCGCACGGGCGGGCAACGAGCCTGCGTCCGGCCGTACCGCCTACCTGCTGAGCATGATCCTCTTCCCGGCCGGGGAGCCACCGCGGCGTGCCGCCGACCAGGCCGATCACCACGGCTGACAGTGACGAGCAGCGGTGTCAGCCGACGAGGCCCTGCTCGCCGTGCTCGACGTCGTCGAGGAGGACAGCGACACCGGCCAGCCGTCCACCACGACGTCGGCCGCCGCCCGCCTCGGCGTCGACCAGCCCAGGGCGAGCAAGCTCATCGCCCGCGCGGTCGATCAGGGCCTGCTGCACCGCGCCGCCGACCAGCACGACGGCCGGCGGTCACTGCTGATGCTCACCCCGGCGGGCCGGGACTACCTGGACGCTGTTCACCGCCACCGCCGCCAGGCATTCGCTCGTGCCATGCAGGGCTGGAGCCGCGAGCAGCGCGAAACGTTCGCCGAGCTGCTCACCGATTTCGTCCGCCGGCTTGAGCAGCTCCCAGCCCGGCCGGAGCCAGCGCCCGGCGGGCCACGCCGCCGCTCCGCGGGCACGGTCAGATCCACGGCCCCCCGCGGGTGATGAAGCGCACCCGCGGGCCGGCCGGCATCATGACCGGCCGGCCCGCGACTTCGGCCCCGAGGCGCGACCGTCAGCGGGAAAGCCCGAGACCGGCCGTGCGCCGGGCCGGTGCGGCGTCAGGCGCGCTGGCGCCGCCCGCTGGCCATGAGCGCCCAGATGATGAAGACATCGACGGCGATCAGGATGATCGACCAGACCGGGTAGTACGGGATGAACAGGAAATTGGCCACGACGCTGAAGACGGCGAGGATCACGCCCGCGACGCGGGCCCAGGCCATGCCGAAGAACACGCCGACCCCGGCAAGGCAGAGCACGATGCCGAGGATCAGGAGCGTCCAGCCCCACCCGCTGATGCTCCAGTGGAACTCGTAACTGGTGCTGGCGACGAAGTACTGCTTCCTGGCGAGCGCCGCGATCCCGCCGAGGACGCCGCACAGGCCGGAGATAATCATCAGGACCCCGGCCAGCATGCTGCCTGCCCAGGCGCCCGCGCCGCCGGCCTCCTCGGTGACTTTCCGGGCCTTCCGCTCATCCAGCGGGTAGCCGGTCGCCTCCTCGTACGCGGCGGCCCGCGCGGCGTAATCCTGGTCGGTCTCATCGGCCTGGCCGACGGCGGCCGGGCGCTCCTGTGCACTGGTCATGATTGCTGCCCCCTTCCTGGCCGGTCGCCAGCGGGTCTGCCCGCCCGCGGCCCGCAGGTGCCCTTAGGGCCCGGCCGCCCAGCTGGCCGGGATTCCCCCGCCCGGAGTCCCTGGACGTCGCGCTTGCTGCGAACATACGGACCGGCGCGGCCGCCTGGCATCACTCGGCTCGGGTGATGGTGCCGGCCCCCGGCGGCACCATCACGGGCCGGCTGCGCGGTGCGGCAGGCGATCCCGCCAGCATGAGCCGCTCCGGCGGCCGCAGCGGGAGCCGGATGGGGACTGCCACGGCCCGGAGCCGGCCGCTGCGGCCCGCGGCAGCGGTGGCCAGGCCCGATGGCGGGCTCTGACGGCATGACAGAACGCGCCGCAGAGCCGCCAGCCCCCTCGCCGAGTGGACCCGCACCGCGCTGCGGCTGATCCCCATCACCGCGGCGATCTGTCCATCGGGAAGGCTCAGGTAATGCCTGAGCACCAGAGCTTCTCGCTGCCTGCGCGGCAGCCCGCGAACGGCCGAGACCACCGCGGCTTCCCCCGCTGCGGGCGATGCCGACCGGGGGGAGCCGATGTGCAGGAACTGGTGCCCTGGGCATGCCAGCACTGGGTCGGCGGCGCAGGCGGCGTTCACGGTCAGGCAGAACCGCCGGGATAGCACGCCCGGCTGACACTTTCGGCGGCCTTGACCACAGGCCAGGCGCTGCCGCCCGGTCGTCCACAGCGGCGGCGTGCGGCCTGCGGCTGACGCTCCGTTTCGCCATGGTCGGTACCGGAGGTGGTCACGTTGAGCCCGGAGAATGAGCAGACCGGCGCGACCGGGCCGAGCGGCGGCACGGGCAGTCCGGTACCGCTGCCGACGGCGCGCGACCGGCGGGCCAGGACGGCGCTCAGCTTCCTGGCTGACCCCGGCGATCAGGCCCTCGGCTGGCTGCTGCGCGCCCTGACGCCGTCCGAGGTGCTGGCGGCAGTGTCCGCCGGAGCCGATAGCGACGCCGTCCTGCTCGGCGGGCATCAGCGGGTGCCCGGCCTGCGGAAGGCCGTCCAGCGCTGGCGGGCCAGGCTCGGGCTGCTGCCCTCCCCCGCCAGGCTGGCGACCTGGTATGACCATGGCCTGCGCTTGCTGTGCCCCGGCGATGCCGAGTGGCCGACTCAGCTCGATGATCTTGGCGATGCCCGCCCCCTGGTGCTGTGGGCGCAGGGTAGTGCCGACCTGCGGTATGCGTGCCTCAGCTCGGTGTCCGTGGTCGGCGCCCGGGCGGCCAGCGCCTACGGCCAGCACGTGGCGACTGAGCTGGCGGCGGCGCTGGCCGAGCGCGGCTGCACCGTGGTGTCGGGGGGTGCCTACGGCATCGACAGCGCGGCGCACCGCGGGGCGCTGGCGGCCGAAGGGCTGACCGTGGCCGTGCTGGCCAGCGGGCTCTGCTACGGCTACCCGCGAGGCCATCATGATCTTTTCGCGGCGGTCGCCGCGCAGGGCACGCTGGTCAGCGAGTGCCCGCCCGATCACGCACCGACCCGTCCGGGATTCCTGATCCGCAACCGGATCATCGCCGCGCTGAGCCGGGGCACCGTGGTGGTGGAGGCCGCGCTGCGCAGCGGCGCGCTGAACACCGCCAAGCACGCTCGCGAGCTGTGCCGGCCGCTGATGGCCGTGCCCGGCCCGGTGACCTCCGAGCAGTCGGCTGGCTGCCATGAGCTGATCAGGGAATGGGACGCGGTCCTCGTCACCGGGGCGCGTGACGTGGCCGGTCTCATCTGCCCGGAGGGCTGCGAGCCGCTCGGGCCGCGGCTGGGTCCCGCCGTGCCGCGCGACGACCTGGACCCGGTGATGACGGCCGTGCTGGAGGCAGTGCCGGCCCGTGGCGGCCGGGGACCGGCCAGCATCGCCATGATGGCGGGGGTCGACCTGGACACCGCCCTGCGGTCGCTGGGCCTGCTAGCGGCCGCGGGCTTCGTGCAGCGATGCGAGAAAGGCTGGCGGCTGCGCGGGACCGGCTGACACTTGGACGGCTGACACGCGGCCGCGCCTGCGCGAGGCGGCCGCGTCCAGGCCCGACACTGGAAGAGTGGGGAGCACGCCGCCGGCCGCTGAGCCACTGCCGCCCGCGCTCGCGCAGGCGCTGGCCGCCTTCGAGCGGCATCTGGCCGCGGAGCGCGGACTGTCCGCGCACACCGTCCGCGCCTACATCGGCGACGTCGGCTCGCTGCTGCGGCACGCGGCCGGGGCGGGCCTCGCGGACCCGGTCGGCCTGGACATCGGCGTGCTGCGGGGCTGGCTGGCGGCGCAGCACCATGCGGGTCAGGCCAGGGCGACGATCGCGCGCCGGGCTGCGGCCGCGCGGGCGTTCACCGCGTTCGCGCACGCGCGCGGCTGGCTGCCGGCCGACCCTGGCCCGATGCTCGGAACGCCCCGCCTCCCCCGCCACCTGCCCCAGGTGCTCGGCCAGGAACAGATGGCGGCCGTGCTGGCGACCGCGTCCGCGGCCGCAGCGCCGGGTGCTGCCGCCTCGCCTGAGGCCCCCGCGCCCGGCGCCCTCGCGCCCGGCGCCGGCGAGCCAGGCGCTGGCGAGGCCCGCGCCACCGCGAACGCGGCCTGCGCGCCCGGCCGGGGGCCTGCCGGCGAGGCTGTCGCGCGGGCCATCGCCGTGCGGGACTCGGCGATCGTGGAACTGCTCTACGCCACCGGCATCCGGGTGAGCGAGCTGAGCGGCCTCGACCTCGGCGACATCGACGAGAGCCGCCGGACGGTCCGCGTGCTGGGCAAGCGCAGCAAGGAGCGGACGGTGCCCGTCGGGATCCCGGCGCTGCGGTCGCTGCGCGCCTGGCTGGACGGCGGCCGGGAGGTGCTCATCAGCAGCCGGACCGGCCGCGCCCTGTTCATCGGCGCACGCGGCGCCCGGATCGATCCGCGGACCGTGCGCCGGGTGGTGCACGCCCGGATAGCCGCCGCCGGCCGGGTGCCGGACACCGGCCCGCACGGGCTGCGGCACACCGCGGCCACGCATCTGCTCGAGGGCGGCGCTGACCTGCGCAGCGTGCAGGAGATTCTCGGGCACGCGACGCTGTCCAGCACCCAGATCTACACGCACGTCAGCGTCGAGCGGCTGCTCTCGGCGTATCGCCAGGCTCATCCGCGGGCCTGACGGGCGGCGCGGGCCGGGCCGCGGCCGCCGGCCAGCAGCGCGACGAGCGGGCGGAGACCGCGGGCATGTAGACTGGCTCGACGGTCATTTCCCGGCTTCGCACGCGCGCGTGCCCCGGCCTGATGACCAAATTCGCGCGTCCGCTTGCCGCACGGGAAGCCTGCATGGGCCTCCAGCGGGACGTTCCTCACCGGTCTGCGAGATACCTTCTCGCGGCGGGGGGCGTACGGGCGCCAGGAGCAACCGGACGGCGCTCGCCCGCGGGCGGGGCGCCCTGAGCAGGGAAAGGGGACACCGGCATGGCACCGGTCGTCACCATGCGTCAGCTGCTGGAGAGCGGCGTTCACTTCGGTCACCAGACCCGGCGCTGGAACCCGAAGATGAAGCGGTTCATCCTCACCGAGCGCAACGGCATCTACATCATCGACCTGCAGCAGTCGCTGGACTTCATCGACCGCGCCTACGAGTTCATCCGGGAGACGGTCGCGCACGGTGGTTCCGTGCTGTACGTGGGAACCAAGAAGCAGGCCCAGGAAGCGATCGCCGAGCAGGCTCGCCGGGTCGGCATGCCGTTCGTGAACCAGCGCTGGCTGGGCGGGATGCTGACCAACTTCAGCACGGTCTACAAGCGGCTGCAGCGGCTCAAGGAGCTTGAGGAGATCGACTTCGACGACGTCTCCGGCTCCAACCTGACCAAGAAGGAGTTGCTGCACCTGCGGCGTGAGCGGGACAAGCTTGAGCGCTCGCTCGGCGGCATCAGGGACATGTCCCGGGTGCCGAGCGCGCTCTGGGTGGTGGATACCAAGAAGGAGCACATCGCCGTCAGCGAGGCCCGCAAGCTGGGCATCCCGGTGATCGCCATCCTGGACACCAACTGCGACCCGGACGAGGTGACCTACCCGGTACCGGGGAACGACGACGCGATCCGCAGTGTCGCCCTGCTCACCCGGGTCGTGGCCGACGCGGTGGCCGATGGCCTGATCGCGCGGGCCGGAGCCGCCGCCGGCGAGCAGAAGCCGGCCGCGGCCAACGGCGATGGCGTGATCGGCGCGGCGGAACCGCTGGCCGAGTGGGAGCGGGAACTGCTGGAGGGCCGGGCCGATGCCGCGGCCACCCCGGCCGCGCAGCCGACCGCCGCGGAGGCAGCGGCCGACGCCACGGCCGATATCGCCGAGGGCGAGAAGATCAGCCCCGAGGCAGCCGAGGTGATCGTCGCGGCGGCGGCAGAGGAGCGGACGCCAGGGACCGCCGAGGCGGCCGATGCGGCGGCAGTCGAGGCTGCCGCCGAGGGGAAGCGGGCCGATAGCGACGCGGCCGAGACCGCGGCCGAGGTAGCGGAAGCCGGGTCCGAGTCAGCCTGAGCATGATCAGCCGCCGGCGCCGGCGGTCGGCGGCACCGGAACAGAACTGAAAGATGAGGACATGGCGAACTACAGCGCCGCCGATGTGAAGCGGCTCCGCGAGCAGACCGGCGCGGGAATGATGGACTGCAAGAACGCCCTGGTCGAGGCGGACGGCGACTACGACGCCGCAGTGGAGGCGCTGCGCGTCAAGGGGGCCAGGGACGTGACCAAGCGGGCCCAGCGCACCGCCGCCAACGGCCTGGTCACCGCTCAGCTGGACGGGACCAGCGCCGGCGTGCTGGCCGAGTTCAACTGCGAGACGGACTTCGTGGCCAAGACGGACCTGTTCCAGCAGGTCGCGGCCGATATCGCCGCGGCCGCGCTGGCCTCGGGCAGCCAGGACCGGCTCGCGGTCCTGGCCCTGGAAGTCCGGCCGGGACAGAGCACCCAGGAACTGATCGAGGAAGCCGGGGCTACCCTGAAGGAGAAGCTCGAGCTGGGCAGGTTCGCCCGGTTCGATGGTGGCTATGTCACCAGCTACCTGCATAAGTCCGACCCGGGCCTGCCGCCGACACTGGGCGTCCTGGTCCAGCTGGACGAGGCTGGCACGGAGGTCGCGCAGGACATCGCGCACCAGATCGCGGCGATGCGGCCGCAGTTCGTCACCCGCGACGAGGTGCCCGAGGACCTGCTGGCCAGCGAGCGCCGGATCGCCGAGCAGGTCACCAGGGACGAGGGCAAGCCCGAGCAGGCGGTCCCCAAGATCGTGGAAGGGCGGGTCAACGCGTTCCTGAAGGACGTGGTCCTGGTCGAGCAGCCCTCGGTGCGGGACCAGAAGAAGACGGTGCGGCAGCTGCTGACCGAGCGGGGGGCCACGGTACGGCAGTTCGCCCGGTTCCAGATCGGGCAGGCTGGCTGAGGCCGGCGGAGCTGAGCCGTTCGGGCGAGTGTGGAAGCTGAGCGTGACGACGGGAAGGTGCATGCTGTGCCGGACGCCGCAAAGCGCGAGGACGGCCCGGCCGCTGTGAGCGACCGGTTCGCTGACCCTGACCCTGACTTCCTGCATAGCAGGGCCGGGGACACGCACGGTTCCTGGCGCCGCGTGGTGCTCAAGCTGTCCGGCGAGGCCTTCGCCGGCGGCGAGACGCTCGGCATCGACCCGGATGTGGTCATCAGGATCGCGAAGGAGATCACGGCGGCCGCCAGCGAGGGGATCCAGGTGGCCGCCGTGGTCGGCGGCGGCAACATGTTCCGCGGCGCTGCCCTGTCCGCGCGCGGCATCGACCGGGCCCGCGGCGACTACATGGGCATGCTCGGGACGGTCATCAACTGCCTCGCCCTGCAGGACGTGATGGAGAAGCTGGGCGTGGAGACGCGAGTCCAGACCGCCATCACCATGGGGCAGGTGGCCGAGCCTTACATTCCCCGGCGCGCCATCCGGCACCTGGAGAAGGGGCGGGTCGTCATCTTCGGTGCCGGGCTGGGCGCGCCGTTCTTCTCGACCGACACCTGCGCCGCGCAGCGTGCCCTCGAGATCGGGGCCGAGGCCGTGCTGAAGGGCACGCAGGTGGACGGCGTCTATGACGCCGATCCGCGCCAGGCGCCGGAAGCCGTCCGCTTCCACCGGCTGGACTACGGCGAGGTGCTGCGCCGCGGCCTGAAGTTCATGGACGCGACCGCTGTCAGCCTGTGCATGGACAACGACCTGCCGATCGTCGTATTTGACCTGATGAGAGAGGGCAACATAGCGCGCGCGGTGCGCGGTGAGCGGATCGGCACGCTGATCAGCCGGTCCGGGCACTGATGGCCGGGCCGGCCAGGCATGGCAGCGCCGCCGGGTCCGGGCGCACCATGGGAATAGGCGGGAGCCCTGGCGGGCGCTCGCGCAGACGCCTACCGATGCACGGGAGCCGCAGTGATTGACGACACACTCCTCGAGGCTGAGGAGAAGATGGAAAAGGCCGTGGTGGTCGCCAAGGAGGAATTCAGCGGCATCCGGACCGGCCGGGCGCATCCGTCGATGTTCGGCAAGATCACGGCCGAGTATTACGGGACGCAGACGCCCCTCAACCAGCTGGCCTCCTTCCATCTCCCCGAGCCGCGGATGGTCGTGATCCAGCCTTATGACAAGTCGTCGCTGGCAGCGGTCGAGAAGGCGATCAGGAACAGCGACCTCGGCGTGAACCCGTCGAATGACGGCTCCCTCATCCGGGTCGTCTTCCCCGACCTGTCCGAGGAACGGCGCAAGGAGTACATCAGGATTGCCCGGCACAAGGCCGAGGACAGCCGGGTCTCCATCCGCAACATCCGCCGCCACGCCAAGGACTCGATCGACAAGCTGGTCAAGAACGGCGAAGCGGGCGAGGATGACGGCCGCCGGGCCGAGCGCGAGCTAGACGAGCTCACGCATAACTACGTGACCCAGGTCGACGAGCTGCTCCGGCACAAGGAAGCCGAGCTCCTCGAGGTATAGCTTGCAGCTAGAACAAGATCACTCGGGGGCCGGCGCGGCGTCGCCGGAGGAGAAGGCGGGCCGCGTGGGCCAGCGCAAGCCGGGCAGGGCGGGCCGCAACCTTCCCGCTGCGATCGGCGTGGGCCTGGTGCTGGGCGGCCTCGCGCTGCTGACCCTGTTCACCGTCAAGGCGACGTTCCTGGCCTATATGGGCGCCATCGTGGCGGTGGCGCTGCTGGAACTCAGCCGGGCCCTCGCCACCCGTGACATCCGGCTGCCGCTGGTGCCGCTGCTGGCGGGCGGGGCCGCGATGGTCACGCTGGCGTACTGGCTCGGCCCGCTGGCGGCGCTGGCCGCGCTGGCCCTGACCATCGTGGTGATCATGGCGTGGCGGCTGCCCGGCGGCCCGGCCGGATACGTCCGGGATCTCACCGCCGGCGTGTTCGTGCTGGCCTACCTGCCGCTGCCCGCCGCCCTGGTCGCGCTGATGCTCGCCGACCGGGACGGGGCCAGGCGGGCGCTGCTGTTCGTGGTGCTGACCGTCTGCAGTGATGTCGGCGGCTACGCCGCCGGGGTCCTGATCGGCCGCCACCCGATGGCGCCGGCCATCAGCCCCAAGAAGACCTGGGAGGGCCTGGCCGGCTCGGCGGCCTTCTGCCTGGCCGCGGGGGCGCTGCTGCTGCCCGCGCTGCTGCACGGGCAGGTGTGGCAGGGCCTCGTCCTGGGCGCTGCCGCGGTCGGCGCGGCCACGCTGGGCGACCTGGTCGAGTCGATGATGAAGCGGGACCTGGAGATCAAGGACATGGGAACGGTCCTGCCGGGCCACGGCGGCGTCATGGAACGGCTCGATTCGCTGCTGGTCATGGCGCCGGTGATCTGGCTGCTGCTGTATGTGTTCATCCCGGCCGGCCGCGCCTGACTGCCGGCCGCTCCAGGGTGGCCGGCACCGGCCCGGCCTGGCCCGCTAGCCGATCACCCAGCTGCGGCGCTGCGCGGCCAGCTGAGTGATCAGGCTGGCGGTGCCGCGGCTGGCGGCGAACAGCCGCTCCCGCTCGTTGATCGGGATGATCCACAGCCACCGGACCGGCGCGCCGCCCACGGTGAATCCGTCCAGGCGGGGCGCATCCGGCCCGATCAGCCGGGCCGGATCGTCCAGCAGCAGCACGCCATCGTTGCCTCCGCCGAGCGGGAAGGTGCTCGGCTCGTGATACCAGGGGATGCTGTGCCCGGCACCCATCCAGGTCATCTCGCGCCACGGGTACTGGGCCAGCCACAGGAAGATCCGGGCCGCCTCGGCCGTCGGCATCGTGGTGGCCAGGGCCAGCTCGACCCGGGCCCGGCCGGCGGATCCCTCGCCCGCCTGCTCGATCACCGGCATCCGCTGGCAGCTCATGCCCACGGTGGACAGCACCGTGTAGGCGCGGCGCGGCGTCGGCGGCCGCTCGGAGACACCAGCCGCGGGCTGCTGGCCGTTGCCGACGTCCCAGTACCGGCCGCCGGGACCGAGCCGGGCGAGCAGGTGCCCGAGCACCGCCTGCTGGAAGGAGGCCCAGCTGGCCGAGTCGGAGCGCCAGGCCCAGAACCGCTCGGCCTGCTCGACGCGCGGGCCCAGGCCCTCCATGGCGTCATCGAGTGACCAGCCGAACGGCGTCTGGCCGATGATGTCCCGGCTGTAACCGGGCATGCCCCTGGCCAGATCTGACCAGCCGGCGATCACGGCGAGCAGCTCGTCGTTCTCCATGATCGCGACGCCGTCGCCCTCCTCGAGCCAGACTGCCCGCAGCGCGCCGGCGTCCAGCGGCTCGCGGCCGCCGGGGTGCCTGGTGTGCCCGGCGGGCATCTGCGGGGGCCGTCCCGCGCCCAGTCGCGCCAGGTCTACCACCCGCGGAGCCGGGGAGTGGTCCGCGATCCAGGTGGCGGCCACGGGCCCGCTCTTACCGTGCAGGTAAGCCGCCGTGGTCTCGCCGTCGTACTCGACGACCACCCGGCGGCTGCCATACGGGCTGGTGCTGTCGAGCAGCGTGGCAGGCTGGCCTGGCCCCGCGGCTATCCTGGTCTGACTGGCCCCTCTGCGCAGCGTCGGCATAGTAGTGAAATCTACCGACTTACCGGCGGCGGATAGTGACATGAGGCGATCTCGTGTCCCCGCATCACGTTCGGCCAGGCATCGAAGACGGCTACCGTGCCGCGCGCCAGCCGCGCGGCGCCGCAGGAAGGCAGGAGCAGGTACCCGTGGCGAGCGCACTCGAGCCGGCCGGCCGGGAGGAGCCGGCGGCCCTGCGGCTGCTGTCCGACCGGCCCCCGCGGGGCCGGGCGAAGCCCCCGCGGCACCTCGCTGACCTGGATCCGGCCGGGCGCCGGGCGGCCGTCCTCGAGCTCGGCCAGCCCGCCTTCCGCGCGGACCAGCTGTCCCGGCACTACTTCTCCCGGCTCACGGACCTTCCGGAGGAGATGACCGACCTGCCCGCCGGCCAGCGCGCCGAGCTGGCCGGCGCGCTGCTGCCCCGGCTGCTGACAGCCGAGCGCGAGCTGACCTGCGACCAGGGCACGACCCGCAAGACCCTGTGGCGCGCCGTCGACGGCGCCGCTGTCGAGTCCGTGCTGATGCGCTATCCCGACCGCACCACGATGTGCGTCTCCTCGCAGGCCGGATGCGGCATGGCCTGCCCGTTCTGCGCGACCGGCCAGGCCGGCCTGACGCGCAACCTGTCCGCGGCGGAGATCGTCGCGCAGGTGTTCGCCGGGGCCAGGGCCCTGGCGGCCGGCCAGGTTCCCGGCGGACCCGGCCGGGTGTCCAATGTCGTCTTCATGGGCATGGGCGAGCCGCTGGCCAACTACGCGAGCGTGCTGGCTGCCGTGCGCAGGATCACCGATCCGGCCCCGGACGGGCTCGGCATCTCGCAGCGCGCTGTCACCGTCTCGACCGTCGGGCTCGTGCCCGCCATCAGCAGGCTGGCGGCCGAGGGACTGTCGGTGCGGCTGGCGGTGTCCCTGCACGCGCCCGACGACGAGCTGCGTGACGAGCTGGTACCGGTCAACCGGCGGTGGAAGATCGCCGAGGTGCTGGCCGCCGCGCGGGGGTACGCGGCGGCGACGGGCCGGCGGGTTTCCATCGAGTACGCGATGATCCGGGACGTCAACGACCAGGTCTGGCGCGCCGACCTGCTGGCCAGCCTGCTGGCCGGCCAGCTCGCGCACGTCAACCTCATCCCGCTCAACCCCACGCCCGGCTCGCGGTGGACCGCGTCCGAGCCCGGCGTCGCGCGGGAGTTCGTGGCCCGGCTGGCGGCCGGCGGTATCCCGGTCACGGTGCGGGACACCCGCGGCACGCAGATCGATGGCGCGTGCGGCCAGCTCGCCGCGGCCGGCACCGTATCCCGGGGCGGGTAATCCGGCGGGCGCCCGGTAGCGTTCCGCCATGCCGTGGATGCAGGAACTGGGCCACCGCCGCCGGGCCGCGCTCGCTGGCCTGATCCAGGGCACCTGGCGCGTCATCGAGAGAGCGGGAACCGTCACCGCCGGGACCGCGGCCGGCGCCAGCTTCGCCGCCTTCGGCCCGCGGTCGCTGATGGCGTTCCCCACCGGGGCGGTCTTCGGCCAGCGGTGGATCGAGGTCGGTGACCAGACCATGATCGGAGCCCAGGTCACGCTGTCCGCCGGGATGATGCCGGGGCACGACCTCGGCGAGGAAACGGTCCTGCGGATCGGGGACCGCTGCGTGATCGGGCGCGGCAGCCACATCGTCGCGCACCACTCCCTGGACATCGGCGACGACGTCTTCACCGGCCCCTACGTCTACATCACCGACCAGAACCACAGCTACGAGGACGTCGAGACGCCGATCGGCCGCCAGTGGCCGGTGAACAGCGCGGTCTCCATCGGCGCGGGCAGCTGGCTCGGCACCGGCGCGGTGATCCTGCCCGGCACCGTCATCGGGCGCAACGTGGTGGTGGCCGCGGGCTCCGTCGTTCGCGGCAAGGTGCCCGACTTCTGCGTCGTGGCCGGCATTCCCGCCCGGATTGTCCGGGAGTATCTGCCGGGCACCGGCTGGACCACCCCCGGACCGGGCTCGGGCTGACCGCATTTCCCGGTGCGAGCAGCGCGATTCTGCGACGATGGAAGCCTGCCGTCGCAGGGGAGAAATCGACGGTGCCGCTGGCGTCAGCGGCCGGGCTGGCGGGGACCCAGTACCGGCCCGTGTGGCGCCAGGAGCAAGCCGGTGCGGGCCGCGCCGGCGCAAGCTACCTGGCTGGCTGAGCGGGCGGAACGGGCGGGGGTCAGATCGAGGCGGGCGGCGGCGAGCAGCGCTCCGGGTCGGCTGGATCGGGCAGCGAGCACTCGGGGGGCGCACGTGCCGAGGCAGAACGATCTTGTCGCGACGGCCGCCTACCAGCCGCAGGCTGAGTCTGCTGCCGCGGCGCGCCACTTCGTGCAGGACACGCTCCGGTCCTGGCAGAGATCCGGCGACTGCCGGGGCCGGGATGACCTGGTCGACGATGCCGTCTTACTGACCAGCGAGCTCGTCACCAACGCCGTCGTGCATGCCGGGACGCCGGTCGAGGTAACCTGCCGGCTGGCGGACGAGGGCCTGGAGATCGTGGTGGTTGATCACCAGCCCGAGCGGATATCCGGCCCGTCCCGCCAGCCGGCCAGCGCGGAGCGGACGAGCGGCCGCGGCCTGCAGCTGCCGGACGAGCTGGCGTCATCGTGGGGGATCACCTACGCGGGAACGAGCAAGGCCGTCTGGTTCCGGCTGGGGCTCAGCGGTCCGCCTGGCCCGTGACCGGCGGCGGCCGTCCTGCTCTCCGGCCAGCTGCGGCACGAAGGCCTCACCGCGCAGCGCGCGGGTGATCAGGTCGGCCGCGCGCTGCGCTGCCACCAGCCGCTGGCCCTCGCTCCGGTAGGCGGCGAGCACCGCCTCGACCGCGCCGGCAGGCAGGTCCCGGCCGAGCTCGGCCCTGGCGGTCCGGTAACCCTCGCGCGCTCCCGCCACGCACGCGGCCAGGTGATGGCGGGCCAGCGTGGCCAGCGCCAGCGGATGCCGGACCAGCACGCCGTGCAGCCGGTAGTCCGGCGGGACCACGTCCAGCAGCCAGGCGACGGCCGTCTGCTGGAATTCGGCGCTGTCCGGCGGATGAACGCCAGCAGGCCATCCCGGCGGGAGATATGCTGCCACTGGCGGATCATATCCGTTTTCGAACATAAATTCCATATCTTGCGGCTGCACTGGCTGGCCAGGCGGGACGGAGAGTCATGGGCGGACAGCAGGGGCCGGCTGGCCGGCGATACGCGCGCTGGCTGGCGGCCGCCACGGCAGGGCTGGCTTCCTTAGTACTGCTCGGCACCGGGCTGGCGGGCACCGCGCAGGCCGCCTACCCCGGTACTGACGGCCTGATCGCGTTCGTCCGCCACGGCAATATCTACACGATCAACCCGCAGAGCCCGGCCCCGGCCACCACGGTCACCAGGCTGACCAGCGACGGGCATGACGCGGGACCCCGCTGGTCGCCGGACGGCAAGCGGCTCGCCTACCTGGACCGCGGCAACCTGTGGATCATGCGTGCCAACGGCAGTCACAAGATCCGGATCACCGATCAGGCGCCCGCCTACACCGATGCCCGGCCGTCCTGGTCGCCGAACGGGCGCTACCTCGCGTTCGTGCGGACCCGCCGCGGTCACGGCTACGGCTACCTGACCCGTTACGACACGGTGACGCGCAAGTTCAACGTCTTCAGCACCCCGTACATGTCCGAGGCGCCGACCAGGCGGCAGGTAGACGTCACCGCGCTGCCCGATCCGATCGCGTGGGGCTGGGCGCTGGACTCTACCGGCGGCACCTCCGGATCGTTCATCCTGGTCGAGGGTGCCGGGTCGTTCTGCACGCCGGCCCGGTACTGCCTGCTCGCGCTCGGGCGACCGCATCAGTACATGTACCGGAACGCGTTCCCGAGCGCCGAGGACTTCACCGCCAAGCCGACCCGGCTGCTCGATCCGGACTTCTTCCCGGTTCACCCGCTCTTCTATCTGGACGTCATGACCACCCAGGACTCCTGCCCGGCCGGGCACTGCGTGCCGCAGGGACTTGACCTGACGATCCTGGCCTCGCCCGTCATCCCCGGTGCCTACGAAGGCGTGTTCTCGCCGACTGGCGACTACATTGCCTACGTCAGGAACGTCCGCGGCGTCCCGGAGATCTATACGGCTGACGATTTTCCCGGCGTCCCGTCGGGTTCCGGCGCCAGGATCCTCACGGCCGGCACGCAGCCGGACTGGCAGCCGCTCGCGCCGCTGCCGCCCACCTAGCCAGGCCGTCTGTCCCTGGCGGCGGCCGCCGGCGCTTCCCCGGGCCGGCGGCCGGGGCTGGCGCACGGGCCGGGAGTGACTGACGGGCCCGTGGCGTTACCCAGAGCGAATAGAATAGCGGGCGCCGTCCTTTCGGCATCCTCCCTAGTCAACGGAGCTTCTTCGCATGCCTGCCCAGTCCAGCCACCTCGCGACTCGCGACGACCTGCGCAACGTCGCGATCGTGGCCCACGTCGACCACGGCAAGACCACGCTGGTGGACGCGATGCTGTGGCAGTCCGGCGCGTTCCGGGCCGGATCGCACGTGGCCGAGCGCGTCCTGGACTCCGGTGACCTGGAGCGCGAGAAGGGCATCACGATCCTGGCCAAGAACACGGCCGTGCTGCATGGCGGGATGACGATCAACATCATCGACACGCCAGGGCACGCCGATTTCGGCGGCGAGGTCGAGCGCGGCCTGTCCATGGTGGACGGCGTGCTGCTGCTGGTGGACGCCAGCGAGGGACCGCTGCCGCAGACCCGGTTCGTGCTGCGCAAGACGCTGCAGGCCAAGCTGCCGGTGATCCTGGTGATCAACAAGGTGGACCGGCCGGACGCGCGCATCGCCGAGGTCGTGGACGCCTGCTACGAGCTGTTCATGGACCTGGACGCGACCGAGGACCAGATCGAGTTCCCGATCGTGTACGCGTCGGCGAAGGCCGGGCGCGCGTCCTTGCAGCGGCCCGACGACGGCGGCATGCCCGACTCGCCGGATCTGGAGCCGCTGTTCGCCACCATCCGGGAGACGGTGCCCGCGCCGTCCTACGACCCGGCTGCGCCGCTGCGCGCGCACGTGGCCAACCTCGACGCCTCCTCCTACCTCGGCCGGATCGCGCTGTGCCGGGTGTTCAGCGGGACGATCACCAAGGGCCAGCAGGTGGCATGGTGCCGGCGGGACGGCTCGATCGAGCGAGTGAAGATCACCGAGCTGTTCCGGACCGAGGCGCTGGACCGGGTGCCCGCCAGCGAGGCCGGGCCCGGCGACATCATCGCGGTGGCCGGGATCAGCGACATCATGATCGGCGAGACGCTGGCCGATCCGGACGACCCGCGGCCGCTGCCGCTGATCACGGTAGACGAGCCGGCCATCTCGATGACGATCGGCACCAGCACCTCGCCGCTGGTCGGGCAGGTCAAGGGCTCGAAGGTCACCGCGCGGATGGTGAAGGACCGGCTGGACCGCGAGCTGGTCGGCAACGTCTCGCTGCTGGTGCTGCCGACCGAGCGCCCGGACACCTGGGAAGTACAGGGCCGCGGCGAGCTGGCGCTGGCCATCCTGGTGGAGACCATGCGGCGGGAGGGCTACGAGCTGACCGTCGGCCGCCCGAACGTGGTGACCCGCGAGGTGGACGGCAAGCTGCACGAGCCGGTGGAGCGGCTGACCGTCGACTGCCCGGAGGAGTTCCTCGGCGCTGTCACGTCCCTGCTGGCCGTGCGCAAGGGCCGGATGGAGAACATGACGAACCACGGCAGCGGCTGGGTCCGGCTGGACTTCACGGTGCCTGCCCGCGGGCTGATCGGCTTCCGCACCCAGTTCCTCACCGACACGCGCGGCACCGGCATCGCGCACCACGTGTTCGAGGGCTACGAGCCCTGGTCGGGCCCGATGCGGATGCGGCCGAGCGGCTCGCTGGTCGCTGACCGGTCCGGCGTCGCCACCCCGTACGCCATGTTCGCCCTGCAGGAGCGCGGCACGCTCTTCGTCGAGCCCGGCACCGAGGTCTACGAGGGCATGATCGTGGGCGAGAACTCGCGTTCTGACGATATGGACGTGAACATCGCTAAGGAGCGCAAGCTCACTAACGTGCGGCAGTCCAGCGGCGAGGAGCTGGAGCGGCTGATCCCGCCCCGGATCCTGAGCCTGGAGCAGGCGCTGGAGTTCTGCGCCGACGACGAGTGCGCCGAGGTGACGCCGGCCGCTGTCCGGCTGCGCAAGACCGTCCTGGACGCCAGGCAGCGAGGCCGCCAGCGCGCCCGCCGGGCCCGGTCCGGCGAGTAAGGCATTCGCGGACTGGTCGGCTGCCGATGCTTTCAGTCAGCTGTGTTCTTCAGCGCGGGCCTCTATGCGGGACAGACCGGGGTGACCCTCACGGCCTCGCCGATCGGGGCTAGCGGACGCTCAGGTAGATGATGCTGCCGAGGCCGAACACGACGCAGTAGATGGCGAACGGCGTCAGTGTCCTGGTCTGGAAGTAGCGGACCAGGAAGCGCACCGAGACGTACGCGCCGATCCCGGACAGGATGCTGCCGACCAGGATCTGCCCGTAGATGCCGTGGCCCTTCTGGATCAGGTCGCCGGTCTTGAGCACGCCGGCCGCCAGGATGACCGGGGTGGCGAGCAGGAACGCGAACCGCGCCGCGTCCACCCGGGACAGGCCGCGGAACATGCCGGCCACCATGGTCACGCCGTCCCGGCTGATGCCCGCCAGCAAGGCAAGGCACTGCGCGCAGCCGATGACGACGGCTTGCACGAAACCCATCGAGGCGAGCCGGTCGTCGGCTTGCATGCCCTCATAGATCTCCTGCTGGCGCACGGCCCGGTGACCCGACGCGTGCGACCCCGGGCCGGGCGGGACGGACGAGGCCGACGGCGTGGCCGGCCCCCCTCCGGCAGCTACCTCGGCCAGCTCGCGCTCCCGGCTCAGCTCACCGTCGGCCCGCAGGGACTTGCGGGTGCGGAACCGCTCGCCCGCGTACAGGATGAGGCCGTTGATGACCAGGAAGATGGCGGCCCGGATGGGCTTGCCGAACAGCACCCGGAACTCGTGCTCGAACACCAGGCCCACCAGCCCGACCGGGATCGTCGCGAAGATGATCATCCAGGCCATCTTCTGATCGGTGGTCTCCAGCTCCCTGTTCTTGATCGAGCTGAAGAACCCGCCGATGATGCGGACCCAGTCGCGCCAGAAGTAGATCATCAGGGCGATAGCCGTGGCGACATGCAGTCCGACAATGAAGGCCAGGTAGGGGGACTCCGGCGCGGCGACATTCAGGTCTGCTGCCCAGCTCCCGCCGACCAGCGCCGGGATCAGCACGTTGTGCCCGAGGCTGGAGACCGGGAACAGCTCGGTCACGCCCTGGATCAGCCCGACCACCATGGCCTCGGGGTACGTCATGTGGGACATGGCAGCCTTTCACTCAGTGCGCCGGGCGGGCGGGGCGTCAACGGGGTCGCCAGCCAGATTAGCCGTGCAAAACGGAAACCGGGCGCCAGCCGGGGCGCCGGCACGCGTTCTCCGGGCACAGCCACGCCGGCCACCGAGCCCGGTCCCGCCGATCCGCTGCAGCCAGTAGCAGCATAGGACACGCCGGCGGGCCGGGACGACCGCCGCCCGCGGCTATCCGAGGCCTGCATCAGCGGACAACCGGGCGGTGGTCCGCGCCGTGCCAGCCCAGCAGCCGTCACTGGCCGGGCTGGCCGTCTACGGGCCGGGGAATGCGGTCGACAAGGTGCTGAAGGGCCTGTCGCTGCACTCCTGACCAGCGGCCAGGCGGGCGGCTAGCTCTTGCCGGGGACCTTGGGCGTGTCCTTGTGCGTCCGGCGGGAGATCTTGCTGCCCAGCCAGACCAGCGGGTCGTACTTGCGGCCCACCACGCGCTCCTTGAGCGGGATCAGCGCGTTGTCGGTGATCTTGATGTTCTCCGGGCAGACCTCGGTGCAGCACTTGGTGATGTTGCAGTAGCCCAGGCCGAAGTCCTCCTGCGCGATCTCGCGGCGGTCAGCGACATCGGCCGGGTGCATCTCCAGCTCGGCGATCCGCATCAGGAACCGCGGGCCGGCGAACGGCCGCTCGTTCTCCGGGTGGTCGCGGATCACGTGGCAGGTGTTCTGGCACAGGTAGCACTCGATGCACTTGCGGAACTCCTGCGAGCGCTGCACGTCGACCTGCTGCATCCGGAACTCGCCGGGCTTGACCGACGGGTCCGGGGTGAAGGACGGGATCTGCCGGGCCTTCTCGTAGTTGAACGAGACGTCCGTGACCAGGTCCCGGATCACCGGGAAGGTGCGCATCGGGGTGATGGTGAGAGTCTCGTCCTCGCCGAAGATCGACATCCGGGTCATGCACGCCAGCCGCGGCCGCCCGTTGATCTCCATGGAGCAGGAGCCGCACTTGCCCGCCTTGCAGTTCCACCGGATGGCCAGGTCGTTCGCCTGAGTCGCCTGCAGCCGGTGCAGTACGTCCAGGACGACCTCGCCCTCGTTGACCTCGACCTGGTAGTCGGCCAGGTCGCCGGCCCCGAGATCACCGCGCCAGACTCGCAGCGCTGCCTTGTAGCTCATCGCGTCACTCCTATTGCGCGGCGGGGGAGTTGGTGTCGCTGGCGGGCGGGACCGCGGCGGCCCCGGCAGCGGGCGGCAGTTCCTGCTCCGTCAGGTATTTCTTCAGCTCGTCGCGGTCGAACAGGGCGAGCAGGTCCTCGCGGATCGGGACCAGCGGCTGCTGCCTCAGCCCGACCCGGCCGTCGGCCAGCGAGCAGACCAGGTTGACCTTGCGCCAGGTCGGCGACATGGCCGGGTAGTCATCGCGGGTGTGGCCGCCGCGCGACTCCTGCCGCTCCAGCGCGGCCTGGGCGATGCAGTAGCAGACCAGCAGCATGTTGCGCAGGTCCAGGGCCAGGTGCCAGCCGGGGTTGTAGGCCCGCCCGCCCGCCACGCTGACCTGGGCGGCGCGCTCGCGGAGCTTCTCCAGCTCGGCCAGGGCCGCCTTGATCTCCTCTTCCTGCCGGATGATGCCGACCAGGTCGTTCATGGTCTGCTGGAGGGCGGTGTGCACCTCGTACGGGTTCTCCCCGCCGGTGCGCTCCAGCGGCGCCAGCGCCTCGGCCACGGCCTCATTCACCGCGACCGCATTAGCGGCCGGCCGGGCGCCGGCCAGGCCGTCGACGTACTCGGCAGCGCCCGCCCCGGCCCGTCGCCCGAACACCAGCAGGTCGGACAGCGAGTTGCCGCCCAGCCGGTTCGAGCCGTGCATGCCGCCCGAGGCCTCCCCGACCGCGAACAGCCCGGGCACCAGCGCGGCCTGCGAGTCCGGGTCGACCTCCACGCCGCCCATCATGTAGTGGCAGGTGGGCCCGACCTCCATCGGCTCCTTGGTGATGTCGACGTCGGCCAGCTCCTTGAACTGGTGATACATCGACGGCAGCTTGCGCAGGATCTCCTCGGCCGGGCGCCGGGAGGCGATGTCGAGGAACACGCCGCCGTGCGGGCTGCCGCGGCCGGCCTTGACCTCGGAGTTGATGGACCGCGCCACCTCGTCGCGTGGCAGCAGCTCCGGCGGGCGCCGGTTGTGGTCCGGGTCGGTGTACCAGCGGTCGCCCTCCTCCTCGGTCTCCGCGTACTGGGCGCGGAACACGTCCGGCACGTAGTCGAACATGAAGCGCTTGCCCTCGGAGTTGCGCAGCACGCCCCCGTCGCCCCGGACCGACTCGGTGACCAGCAGTCCCTTGACCGACAGCGGCCAGACCATCCCGGTCGGGTGGAACTGGACGAATTCCATGTTCAGCACGGTGGCGCCGGTCAGCAGCGCGAGCGCGTGCCCGTCTCCGGTGTACTCCCAGGAGTTGGAGGTCACCTTGAACGACTTCCCGATGCCGCCGGTGGCCAGGATGACCGCCGGCGCCTCGAACAAGATGAAGTTGCCCGTCTCCCGGACATACCCGAACGCCCCGGCGATCCGCCCGTCGTCCTTGATCAGCCGGGTGATCGTGGTCTCAGCGAAGACCTTGATCATCGCCTCCGCGTCGCCGTGCTCGATGGCGTCCTGCTGCTGCAGGGCGACGACCTTCTGCTGCAGGGTCCGGATCATCTCCAGGCCGGTCCGGTCGCCGACGTGCGCCAGCCGGGGGTACTCGTGGCCGCCGAAGTTCCGCTGGCTGATCTTGCCGTCCTTGGTCCGGTCGAACACCGCGCCCCAGGCCTCCAGCTCCCAGACCCGGTCGGGCGCCTCCTTGGCGTGCACCTCGGCCATCCGCCAGCTGTTCAGGAACTTGCCGCCGCGCATGGTGTCGCGGAAGTGCACCTGCCAGTTGTCCCGGGAGTTGACGTTGCCCATGGCCGCGGCGGCGCCGCCCTCGGCCATGACCGTGTGCGCCTTGCCGAAGAGCGACTTGGAGATGATCGCGGTCTTCTTGCCGGCCAGCCGGGCCTCGATCGCGGCCCGCAGGCCGGACCCGCCGGCCCCGATCACCACCACGTCATAGGAGAGCCGCTGGATATCGCCGCGTTCGCTGTCAGTCATCGTGCTGCCCGTCTCAGTTGAAGAACCGCGGGTCGCTGATCGCGCCGCTGGCCACGAGCATGATGTACAGGTCAGTCAGCATCAGCGTCCCGAGGGTGGTCCACGCGAGCTGCATGTGCCGCGCGTTCAGCCAGGAAATGCGGGTCCATATCCGGTATCGGACCGGGTGACTGGAGAAGTTGTTCAGCCTCCCCGCGGTGATATGCCGGCAGGAGTGGCAGGACAGCGTGTAGGCCCACAGCAGGATCACGTTGATCAGCATGATCAGCGTGCCGAGGCCGAAGCCGAAGCTGCCATTCGGGCCGCGGAAGGCCTGCGTGAGATCATACGTATTGAGGATCGAGATCAGGATGACGAGGTAAAAGAAGTACCGGTGCAGGTTCTGCATGATCAGCGGCAGCCGGGTCTCGCCGGTGTACCTGGCGTGCGGCTCGCGTACCGCGCAGGCGGCGGGCGCGCGCCAGAAGGCCCGGTAGTAAGCCCGGCGGTAGTAGTAGCAGGTGAGCCGGAAGCCGAGCACGAACGGCAGGGACACGATCGCGTACGGGATGATCGGCGGCACCTTGCCGAACCAGGTGCCCAGGCTGGCCGAGCCCTGCACGCACTCACCGCTGACGCACGGTGAGTAGAACGGCGTCAGGTAGTGGTACTGCGGCACCCAGTACCAGTGGCCCATGAACACGCGGACGGTCGCGTACGCCACCCAGATGGTGAGCAGGACGGCCGTGATCCGGGGAGCTCGCTTCCACTGATCCTTGCGCAGGGTCCTAGCGGTGATCTGCGCCCTGCTCTTGGCCGGCGCCTGCGTTGTCTGCGTCATTCGTTGACGTCTCCGCCCTGAAACTCTAGGGTCACTGCGCACTCGCATAGCGGTTCGGCCCGGCGCACCCCCAGATAGCGCACGGCCGTGCCACAGCGTGCTCGCAAGCTCCATGGAACCTTATTAGACTGAATACCACGGTAGCGCTGTCAGGCGAGCCTTCCGTGCATGTGACACTGACTACATCGGGGCTCAGGGGCCGCCGGGACCGGTATCCCGCCCCTATTCCCCCGTGGCGGGGGCACTACCGTGCCGGGGGTGCGGCCCGCGTGCCTGGCGCCGTGGCAGGGCGGCCAGCGGCACGGCGTGCCGGACGTGCCCGCGGAAGCCCGTGGTCGTCTCCGCCATGAAGAGCGAGTTGAGGATGGCTTCCTCGGTGGCGTCCATCGCGGCCGTGAAGAGCTGGTCCAGGTCGGATTCCGGCAGCAGCCGGCCAGCGGCCGCGGCGGTCGAGAAGGCCAGCGCGTAATCCCCGCTGCGGCCCTCGAAGGACGACCCGGTCCGCGTCATGGCGAAGATCGCCCGCCGGGCGATCCTGCCCAGCTGGCGGGCGTCCAGCGGCGCGTCAGTGGCCAGGACGATGACGCACGAGTTGCCCGGCTCGGCTGGCTGGCCGCCGGTCCCGGCCTGCTCGGGGTCGGCCCGGCCGGTGCTTGCCGGGCCGGGGCGGGCCGGGTCAGGTACTCGGGCACGACCGCCGTGACGCCGGTGCGGATATCGGTGCCCTGGATGATCGTCGTGTGCCCGACCAGGATGCCGGCCACGTCAGTGATCGCATCGTGCTGCCCGGCCGGCAGTCCGCCGGGCACGATGCCGAGATCCCGCGCCCTGGCCCGGTCACCAGGCATGCGGCGCCGCCACGCCCAGTGCCTGCCGCAGGAATTCGACCTGGAGCAGCAGCAGGTTCTCCGCCACCTCCTCCTGAGCGGCCATGTGCGTCACCCCGGACAGCGGCAGGACGGCATGCGCCCGGCCCGCGGCCAGCAGGGCCGAGGACAGCCGCAGGGTGTGGGCCACCACCACGTTGTCGTCGGCCAGCCCGTGGATCATCAGCAACGGCCGGCTGAGCTTGGCCGCATCGGCCAGCAGCGAGCTCCGCTCATACGCTCCGCTGCCATCGCCGGGCTGGCCCAGATAGCGCTCGGTGTAGTGGGTGTCGTACAGCCGCCAGTCGGTGACGGGCGCGCCCGCCACCGCGGCATGAAACACGTCCGGCCTGCGCAGCACCGCCAGCGCCGACAGGTAGCCGCCGAACGACCAGCCGCGGATCGCGACCCGGCTGGTGTCGAGGTCGCCGCACTCCTGCGCAGCCGCCTGCAGCGCGGTGACCTGGTCCTCCAGCGGCGGCCCGGCGAAATCACCGGCCACCGCGCGCTCCCACTCCGGCCCGCGGCCCGGCGTGCCCCGGCCGTCAGCGATCACCACCGCGAAACCTTGCTCAGCGAACCACTGCGACGTCAGGAACGCCGCACGGGCGCTCAGCACCCGCTGCGCGTGCGGGCCGCCGTAGGGGTCCATCAGCACCGGCAGCGGGGCCGATCCCGGCTCGTGCCAGGAGGGCAGCAGCAGCGCGGTGCGGATCTGGCGCGGGCCGGCCGAGAGCACCCGCGGCTGCGGCGCCGGCAGCAGCGGCTGCTCGCCGAACGAGCTGATCCGGGCCGCCTCGGGGCCGTCCCGCCGCACCTGCACCACGACCGCGTCGGTGTCCAGCGAGCGGATCGCCGCCACGGTCGTCCCGCCGGCCCTGGCGCCGGACTGGACCTGCGGCGCCGGCGCCGGGGCGGGCCTGGCCAGGCCCGCCGGCCCCCAGGTCCACAAGGCGATCTCAGTGGGGTCATCAGCTGAGGCGGACAGCAGGACGGTATCGCCGTCCACGGCCAGGACCTCCCTGACCTGGAGCCAGGGCGGCGTGACCGGCTCGTCCCGGCCTGCCGCGAGATCGGCCGCACTGGCGACCAGCAGACGGCGTGCTCCGCCGGAGTCCTTGGTCCAGACGATCCGGCCGTCACCGGTCCGGGCCGGCACCCCGGCCACGATCTCCAGCCAGCGCGGATCGGAGTCGGCCCGGATCACCTCAGTGGTCCCGGTATCGGGCGACACGGCCAGGATGCGCATCTCCCGCTGGTCGCGGCTTTGCACCAGGAGCAGCGGCTGGGCGCCCTGGCTCTCCCAGCAGGCCGTGACCAGGTAAGGGAAGGCATCCTGATCCCAGCCGACCGGGATCAGCTGGCCATCCAGGCTGGCGATGAAGACGGACACGTCCGCGTTGGCGGTCCCGGCGGCGGGATAACGCACCTCACGGGCCGGCGTCGCGGGGTTGGCCGGGTCCGCGATATGCCAGCGCTGCACCGGGTTCTCGTCGACCCGCGCCACCAGCAGGGCTGTCCCGTCCGGTGCCCACCAGTAGCCGCGGGTGCGGCCCATCTCCTCGGCGGCCACGAACTCGGCCAGGCCGAACGTGATGCCCGCGGCGCCGCCCAGGCCGGCGACGGCGTGGTCGTGGCCGGTGGCGACCTCGATGACCCGCAGCGCGCCATCGTGGACGTAGCCGATCAGCCGGCCGGCCGGGTCGGGCCGGGGATCGGCGGCGGGCCTGCGGGTGGGCAGCTCACGGGCACCGGCCGGAGCGCCGGAGCGCAGGTCAGCGAGGTAGACCGTGCCGGACAGGGTGAAGGCGGCGACGCTGGCCGGCGCATCGGTCGCGAAGGCGACGATGCCGCCGGCCCGCTCGCGGACCCGCTCGCGCCTGGCCTGCTCGACCGGGTCGAGGCCAGCGCCCGGCCTGGCCAGCGCCGCCGGGTCCGCGACCAGACGCTCCTCGCCGGAGGCGACATCCAGCGCCCACAGGCACGTGACCGGGTCGGTCCCGCCGCCGGAGCGCAGGAACGCCACCGTGGCGCCGTCCGGGGAAACCTGGAAGGACCGGGGGACGCCGAGGGCGAACTGCCTGGTCCTGGCTTGCTGGCGCGGGAACGTATCCGTCATGGCAGTAGATCCTGCCAGCCAGCCGGGGCCGCCCGGCCGCTGGCCCGCGGGGCCTGCCCGCCGCCTCCCCGCGGCTGCCCGGGCGGCCGGCCCGGCTGACTACCCTCGTCAGCATGACCGGACCGGAAGGCAGGCGGCTGCTGCTCGTGCATGCCCATCCCGATGACGAGTCGATCGGCACCGGGGCCACGATGGCGAAGTACGCGGCCGCGGGTGCCGGGGTGACGCTGGTCACCTGCACCCTCGGCGAGCTGGGCGAGGTCATCCCGCCCGAGCTCGCCCACCTGGCCTGGGACGCTGACGGCGGTCTCGGTGACTACCGGATCGGCGAGCTGGCGGACGCCTGCGCTGCCCTCGGCGTGACCGATCACCGCTTCCTCGGCGGCTCTGGCCGGTGGCGCGACTCGGGGATGATGGGCCTGCCGGCCAACGACGCGCCGGAATGCTTCTGGCAGGCCGACGTGGACGAAGCGGCCAGTCAGCTGCTCGAGGTCATCCGTGCGGTCCGGCCGCAGGTGATGGTGACCTACGACGACCGCGGTTTCTACGGCCACCCCGATCACATCCAGGCGCACCGGGTGGCCTGGCGGGCGTTCGAGCTGGCCGGCGGCCTGGTCAGCAAGTTCTACGCGACCGCGATCCCCCGGTCGGTGCTGGCCGAGTCCATCCAGGCGATGCGCGGCGAGCGGGCCGGCGTGCAGGCCGGCCCGGACCGGGCCAGCGGGGAGCGGGCCGGCGGCCAGGGCTTCGCGCTCGTGGACTCGGTGGATGACCTGCCGTTCGGCACGCCGGACGAGAAGGTGACCACCGAGATCGACGCGCGGGACTACCTGGACGCCAAGCTGGCCGCCATGCGCGCGCACGCGACGCAGATCTCGGTCGACAGCCCGTTCTTCGCGCTATCCGACAACGTCGGCCAGCGGGCTCTCGGCGTGGAGTACTACACGCTGCTGGCCGGCCCGGCCGGGCCGCCAGCCGGGCCCCGAGGCTGGGAATCTGATCTCTTCGGCGGAATTGGCTAACCTGCAACTCGTGGACAGCAAGCCCGGGGAGAGCTCCGATGACCTGCACTCACGGAGCGCCCGAAGGGGCGCGGCCGTTACCTACGGCGGCTACGCGCTGCTGCTGGCCTTCGGGCTGCTGCAGGGCCTGGTCGGCAGCTTCCAGTACAGCCGGGGCCCGGCCCCGGTGGCCGCGATCGGATTCGCCCTGCTGATCACCCTGACCTGCGTGCTCGGGGCGTGGGGCATGCACGCGGCGACGGGCGCGGTGCTGCCCGCGGTGGGCTGGTTCATCCCGACGGTTCTCCTCACCACCGGCACCCAGGGCGGCAGCGTGGTGATTACCGATACGGCGGCCGGCAAGTGGTTCCTGTTCGGCGGCGCTCTGTGCGTCATCGCCGCGTGCGTCTTCTCGGCGCTCCGGTGGTCCCGGTCACGAGCCAGGCGCCCGGCCGCGGGCTCTCGCCGCTCCTGGCCGCGGCCCTGAGCGCCACCGTCCGCCGCCGCCCGCCAGCGGACGCTGACGCCGCGGTTACCCGCCGGACTGGGCGAATACCACCCAGACCTGGCCGCGGGCGAAGGTCATCCTGCGCCCCGAGGCCAGCGTGAACGTCGTGCCGCTGCCGGCCGCCGGCCTCGACCAGTGCACATCGTAGGCACGGCCGCCGCGCAGCACCACGGCGGTGCCGGAGCCGGTGCTCTGCGCGTACGGCGGCCGGACGCCGCGCTCGAGGAACCGGGACGTGCCGATCGTCGTGTACTGGATGACGACCGTCGCCGGGTCCATCTGCCCGCCGTCGGTGGTGCGCGCCGGGGACCCGTCCATCCAGACCAGCCAACGTGCCGTGCCCGGTGACCAGCGGAACTGGAACGAGGCCGCCGAGTACCCGACCGAGAACGCACTCTCCGGCCGGCCGCCGGCCGGGGCGGCCCCGAACCTGAATCCGATGTCGCGGGCGTCGCTGGCGCCGCGCGACTCGGCGAGCAGGGCGGAACCGCGGGCGTACAGGTTGTAGGGCGCGATGCGGGACGGGTCGCGGAAGTAGCCGCCGGCTATCCCGGCATACAGGTTGACGATCCGCGAGTTCTCGACAACCGGCAGCAGCTGGGGCTGCGCGCCCGAGAAGGCGTAGGCGGGGCGCCCGAACTGGCCGAGCAGCTCGATGTCATCTTCCCTGGCGCTGCGGACCGGGCCGATGACCGGCGGCAGGCGCGAGGAGAAGATGGCCATGAACCGGCTCAGGCCGCCCTCGACCGGCAGCACGTACACGATGTCGGCCGAGTTGATGCCGGTCTGCGGCCGGGCATTCACGATATTGTCGATCTTCACCGCGATGACCGGGCCGAGCGTCCGCACCGGCTCGCCGGTGAACGGAGATGTCAGCCCGGCCGCGGCCGGGGTGCTGGCATGGGCGGTTAAGGCGGGCTTCGCCGGTGTTGAGCGGCTGGTCAGCACCAGGATCGCGGCGACGGCGAGCGCTGCGGCGGCGACGGCCGATCCGGCCATCACGGCCACGTTGCGGCGGCTGAGGGCCATGCTTCACCTCCGAGGCCGCGAGCGCTGCGGCCTCCTTCCCCCAGTCTGGCACCGGCGCGGCCGGGCAGTCGGCCGCCGTCAGCGGACGATTTCCTCCAGCTGGTCCACGGCCCAGTCCAGGTCCTGCTCGCTGATGACCAGCGGCGGGGCCAGCCTGATGGTGCTGCCGTGCGTGTCCTTGGCCAGGATGCCGCGCGAGGCCAGCTGCTCGCAGGCCTCGCGGCCGGACAGCGAAGCGAACTCGACTCCCGCCCACAGCCCCCGGCCGCGCACGTCACGGACCGCGTGCCCGGGCAGCGCGGCAAGCCGGTTGTGCAGGTGCGCGCCGAGCTTGGCTGAGCGCTCCTGGTACTCGCCGGTGGCCAGCATCGCGATCACCTCACGTCCCACCGCGCAAGCCAGCGGGTTGCCGCCGAAGGTGGAGCCGTGCTGGCCGGGCCGGTAGACCCCGAGGATCTCGCCGGAGGAGACCACGGCCGAGACCGGGACGATCCCGCCGCCGAGCGCCTTGCCCAGGATGTACATATCCGGCACCACGTCCTCGTGCTCGCAGGCGAACGTGGTCCCCGTCCGGCCGAGCCCGGACTGGATCTCATCCGCGATCATCAGTGCGCCCCGGGCAGTGCACAGCTCGCGCACGCCGGGCAGGAAGCCGGGTGGCGGGACCAGGACCCCGGCCTCGCCCTGGATCGGCTCGACGAGCACCGCGACGACGTTCTCGTCCATGACGGCCGACAGCGCATCCAGGTCGCCGTAGGGCACGACCCGGAACCCCGGCGTGTAGGGGCCGAAGTGGTCGCGGGCATCCTGGTCGGTGGAGAAGCTGATGATCGTCGTGGTCCGGCCGTGGAAGTTGCCGTCGAAGACCACGATGACCGCCTCGCCATCGGGCACGCCCTTGATCTCGTAGCCCCACTTGCGCGCGGTCTTGATCGCCGTTTCCACGGCCTCGGCGCCGGTGTTCATCGGCAGCACCATCTCCATGCCGGCCAGCGCGGCCAGCTCGGCGCAGAACGGGCCGAACTGGTCGTGCTCGAACGCCCGGCTGACCAGCGTGACCTGCTCGAGCTGGCGCTGCGCCGCGGCGACCAGCCGCGGGTGGCGGTGGCCGAAGTTGATGGCCGAGTACGCGGCCAGCATGTCCAGGTACCGGCGGCCGTCGACGTCGCTCACCCAGGCGCCCTCGGCTCTGGAGATCATCACCGGAAGCGGATGGTAGTTGTGCGCGCTGTGCGCTGCTGCCTGTGCCCGCAGCCGGGCTGCCGTGTTACCGGACATGACCATCGCCTCCCTCTCGCAGTTCCAGGGTGCAGCACTTCGGGCCGCCGCCGGCCTTGCGGAACTCCGACAGATCCACCGGAACGGGCTCGAAGCCCGCGGCCGCCAGCTGCCCGGCCAGCCCGCGCGCCTGGGCCGGCAGCACCACATGGCGGCCGTCGCTGACCGCGTTCAGCCCGAGTACCTCGGCATCCTCGTCCTTGGCCTCGATCAGCTCGGCGAAGTAGGAGGCCAGTGCCGCCCGGCCGGCGTCGTCAAAGGCAGCCGGGTAGTACGCCGCCGTATCGCTGTCCAGCACGGCCAGCGCGGTGTCGAGATGATAAAAGCGGGGGTCCACCAGCGCGAGGCTGATCACCGGCAGGCCGAACAGCTCCGCCAGCTGCTCGCCGATGAGCGGATCGCTCCGGAAGCCGTGCCCGGCCAGGATCGCCCGGCCGGCGAAGACGATGTCGCCCTCGCCCTCGTTCACGGCAAGCGGCTCGTGCCCGGGCAGGAATCCGTGCTCCCGGAACCACGTCAGGTAAGCGGGGCCCTCAGCCGCGCGCTCCGGATACCGGAACCGGGAGCCGAGCGCCTTGCCGCCGATGACCGTGCCGCCGTTCGCGGCGAAGACCATGTCGGGCAGCCCCTCGCCCGGCTCGATGGTGTGCACCGTATGCCCGAGCCCGGTGAAGGTCGCGCGGAGCTGCTGCCATTGCCGGCGGGCCAGGTCGGTATCGACCGGCGCATCCAGATTCATCCACGGATTAATCGAATACTGCACCGTGAAGTAGTCCGGTGGGCACATCAGGTAGGTCCTGGTCAGCTGGACACGCCGCGCGGCGCACGTATCGGTCATGCGGCTCCTCCCGCCGGAGATCTTCGGAAAGTCCAGGCTAGGAGGCTCCGGGCGCAATGAGTACTCGTGCATCATGCACGTCAGCGTAGATCTGTTGCGTAGTCGGCCACCCGATGACCGGTTCGTTGCGTCAGGGCCGGGCAGCCGTGCGGCCGGGGCGGACCGTCCACTCCTGGCCGTCAGCGGTGTCGGTCACCGAGACGCCGCGGGCGGCCAGCTCATCCCGGAGCCGGTCGGCGACGGCCCAGTCCCGGCGGGCACGGGCCGCGGCCCGATCAGCCAGCAGGCGGTCTGCCCCGGCCGGCAGTGCGGGCGTGACCGGTGCCCGGCCGACGTCGCGAACCAGGTCGAGGGCCAGCACCTGGTCGGCGTAGGCGAAGGTCTCGAATTTCGCGCCGGGCGGCACGCCGGGGTCCCTGGCCAGCGCCCGCAGCGAGCGCAGTGCCGCCGGGGTGTCCAGGTCGTCATCCAGCGCCCCGGTGATCTGCGCGGTGTAGTCCGGGGGCATCGGCGCGCTGGGCGAGTTCGCCCACTCGGCCACCTGCTCGCGCCAGCGGCGCAGGGTCCGGTCCGCGGCGGCCAGCGTCTGCCAGGTCAGGTCCATCTGCTGGCGGTAGCGGTGCTCGAGCAGCGCGAGCCGGACGGCCAGCGGGTCGAGGCCGCGCGCCGTGACATCGCTCAGCAGCACCACGTTCCCGGTGGACTTGGCCATCTTGCGGCCCTCGAACAGCAGATGCTCGTTGTGCACCCAGTGCCGGACCACCTCGTGCCCGGACACCGAGTCCGACTGCGCACGCTCATCCTCATGGTGCGGGAAGCGCAGGTCGATGCCGCCGGTGTGCAGATCGATGAGGTCGCCCAGATAGTGCAGGGACATCGCCGAGCACTCGGTGTGCCAGCCAGGGAACCCTGGACCCCACGGCGACTGCCAGGTCAGCTCGCGGCCCGCGGGTGCGGCCTTCCACAGCGCCCAGTCGGCGTGGAACCGCTTGCCCGGGCCGGTGACGCCGGCGGACCGGTGGCCGGGCCGCAGCTCGTCCAGGCTGTTACCGGAAATCTCGCCGTAGCCGGGAAAGCTCCGCGCGTCGAAGTACACCGAGCCGGCCGAGGCGTAGGCGTGACCGTCCTGGATCAGCCGGCCGATCATGTCGAGCATGAGGTCGATGGACTCCGAGGCCCGCGGCAGGTATTCCGGCGGCCTGATATTCAGGGCCGCGCAGTCGGCGCGGAAAGCGTCCTCATACAGCCGGGCGATCTCCAGCGCCGACTTGCCCTCGGCCCTGGCCTGCGCGAGCACCTTGTCCTCGCCATCTGGGTCGGGCTCGTTGTCGTCGGCCAGGTGGCCGACGTCGGTGATGTTCTCGCAGACGACCACGGCCAGGCCATGCCGCTCGGCGTTCCGCCTGATCAGGTCCGAGAGCAGGTAGGCGCGCAGGTTCCCGACGTGCGCGAACCGGTAGACCGTGGGCCCGCACGTGTACATGCGCAGCTGCCCGCGCCGGGCGGGCTCGATCTCCTCGACGCGGCGATGGCGGGTGTCGTAAAGCCGGAACACGCCGCCCAGCTTAGGTGCCGGAGGCCGGCCCGGCGCTGATCCCGTGCCCGGCGTCAGCCCGCGCCGCACGCGAGGGCCGCGACCGCCCGTCCTGGTCGGCCAGCCCGGTCAGCAGCGGCGAGTCCGAAAGGATGATAACGAGTCCGGCGGAGGCAGCTGGCTGAGCCAGGGCCCGAACGGCCGTCAGGCCAGCGCGGCCAGGCGAGTGACGGCGGCGTCGATCCGCTCGTCGGTGGCCGTGAGCGCCACCCGGATATGGCGACTGCCTCGCGGCCCGTAGATCTCGCCCGGCGCCACCAGGATGCCGGCCTCGGCGAGCCGCTGGACCGAGCCCCAGCAGTCCATGTCCGGGTGCGTGGCCCACAGGTAGAGCCCGGCGGCGGACTCATCGATGATCCAGCCGGCCGCCGTGAGCGCGGCGCGGAGCCTGCCGCGCCGGGCCGCGTACCTGGCATGCTGCCGCCCGGCGTGCGCGTCGTCGTTCAGCGCGGCCGTCATGGCGGCCTGCACCGGGGCCGGAACGATCATGCCGGCGTGCTTGCGCACCTCCAGCAGGAGGCTGATCAGCTCCGGGTCGCCAGCGACGAATCCGGCCCGGTAGCCGGCCATGTTGGACCGCTTGGACAGGGAGTGCACGGCCAGCAGGCCTGCCTGCGATCCGCCGCAGGCCGCCGGGTGCAGCAGCGAGAGCGGCCTGGTCTCCCAGCCGAGCTCGATATAGCACTCATCCGAGGCCAGCACCGCGCCGCGCCCGCGGGCCCACGCCGCGGCCGCGCGCAGCCGCCCGGCCGGCAGGACCTGCCCGGTCGGGTTGGACGGCGAGTTCAGCCAGGCCAGCCGTACCTGCCCGGTCACGGAGGTCAGGTCGTCGGCCGGGGCCGGCCGCGCGCCGGCCAGCCGCGCGCCGATGTCGTAGGTCGGGTAGGCCAGGTCCGGATAGGCAACGACATCCGCGGGGCCGCAGCCCAGCAATGTCGGCAGCCATGCGATCAGCTCCTTGGTGCCGATCACGGGCAGGATGGCGTCCGGGCTGATGACGACCTCGTGCCGCCGCGCCAGCCAGCCGGCCGCCGCCTCGCGCAGCGCCCTGGTGCCGGCGGTCATCGGGTAGCCGGGCGAGTTCGCGGCCGCTGCCAGGGCGTCCGTGACCACCTGCGGCACCGGGTCCACCGGCGTGCCGACAGAGAGGTCCACGATGCCATCCGGGTGGCTGCGCGCCAGCCGGCCGGCTGGCGCCAGGGCATCCCACGGGAAGGCAGGCAGCCGGTCAGCCAGGGCAGGGACGGCGTCGGCCGGCGTCACCGGCACGGTCCTGGCCTAGTGCTCGGCATTCTGCGGCGGCAGCGCGGCCACGATGGGGTGATCGGTGGGGATCTTGCCGGTCTTGGAGGCACCACCCGGCGAGCCGAGCTCACTGAAGAACTCGACGTTGGCCTTGTAGTAGTCCTTCCACTGGTCGGGCACGTCATCCTCGTAGAAGATGGCCTCGACCGGGCAGACAGGCTCGCACGCGCCGCAGTCCACACATTCGTCCGGGTGGATATACAGCATGCGCTCGCCCTCGTAGATGCAGTCGACGGGGCACTCCTCGATGCACGCCTTGTCGATCACATCGACGCAAGGCTGCGTGATGATGTATGTCACGTCCGAGCTCCTCTTCCATCCGGGCCTTCAGGCACCCAGGCGCTGACCCGGGCATCGCCGCACGACCAGTATCGCGTTCGCTGCGGGTAGCGAGCCGTCGGCCCGGGCCCGGGGATCGCAGGCTATCAGCCCATCTCGACTGAGCCATCGGGCGCCGGGGCCCGGCTCGCGCCGCGCGGCACCACCCAGCCGCTGGCGCCATCCGCCGCCGTCCACTGATACCCCTGGTACCGCACGTCACGGATGCCGTAGGAGCTGGCATGGGAGACCAGCCAGGCCGCGACAGCCCAGCCGGCGGCGGTACCCGGCACGGTGATCGCCAGCGCCGGGTCACCGGCCCGGTGCACCGCCAGCGGCCCGAATGCCGCGGTGAGCGCGCGGTCGGCGGCGGCTAGCCGGGAGGGGCCGACAGAACTGGCGTAGGAGCACCACACCGCATGCGGCGCATTGCCGGTAAACGCCACGGCCATGCTGGCGCCCATCTGCGCGAACTGGCCGTATGCTGATCCGTCGGCGCTGTGCTGGACCGCCTGGGCGGCCTCGTACACCGGCATGCGCGCGTAGCCGGGCACCCGGGCCAGCGCGGCGAAGAACTTCGTGCTGGCGTAGACCGGGTTCTCGAGCAGCCTGGCCGGCCCCCAGCCTTCCGATGGCCGCTGCTGGAAGATGCCCACCGAGTCCTGGTCGCCGTAGTCCAGGTCGGTCAGCTTGGACTCTTGCATGGCGGCCGCATAGGCGATGGTGACGGCGCGGTCCGGCAGGCCCTGGCGCTGGGCCACGCCGGCGATAGTGGCCGCGATGGAGGCCTGGCTGACCTCGAGGGAGACGATCGTGCCGTCGCCGCGCGCCGCGCACTGGCTGGTGCCGGGCACCGGCAGCGTATGCCGGGCTGTCAGGTAGACGACCCCGCTCACCAGCAGCGCCAGGGCCAGCGTGGCCAGCGCGGCGCGCTTCGGCCCGCGGCCCTTCTGACTGCGGCGGCTGCGACTGGCGCGGCCCGGCTGGCCGCGACGGCCCGGCTGCTTGGCTGGCACACAGCAGAAGCTACCTGCTGCGCTCCGCCCCTGGTTCGCTGGGCCGTTAGGCTCGCGGCCATGGACGTATCCAGCGAAGCGCCTGCCCGCAGCGGCCGCCGGTCGCCGCTGCCTGCCGTGATCGATGAGCTCTGGGATCGCCGGGCCGGGCTGTCGCCCGAGGACAGCGACGCCAGGTCGGCCGTGCTGGCCGCCGTCGACGCCATTGACGCCGGCGAGGTGCGGGTGGCCTGGCCGGATCCGGCCACCGGCGAGGTCATCGTGGATGAGCGCGCCAAGCGCGCGATCTTGCTGTCGTTCCGGCTGCTGCCCATGGTCCGCACCCAGGTCGGCGACTTCCGCTACCACGACCGGGTACCGCTCAGCTCCCGGCTGGACGGCGTGCGCGCGGTGCCCGGCTCGATCGTGCGCTGGGGCGCCTACGTCGCGCCGGGGACCGTGCTCATGCCCTCGTTCGTGAACATCGGGGCCTACGTCGACTCGGGAACCATGGTGGACACCTGGGCCACCGTCGGATCCTGCGCCCAGATCGGCAAGAACGTGCACCTGGCCGGCGGCGTCGGCATCGGCGGGGTGCTGGAGCCGCCGAACGCGGTGCCGGTGGTGGTCGAGGACGACGCCACGATCTTCTCCCGGTGCGCTGTGGTGGAAGGGGCGCGAGTCCGCGCCGGCGCCGTGCTCGGCGCGGGCACGGTCCTGACCAGGAGCTCGCACGTCATCGACGTGGAGACGGGCGAGGAACTGCCGCGCGGGGAAGTGCCAGCCTGGTCCGTCTCGGTCGGCGGCACCCGGCTGCGGAAGTTCGGGGGCGGGGAGTTCGGCCTGCCGTGCGTGCTGGTGCTCAAGCGGCTGCCCGAGGGCAGCGCGCACGACAAGGCAGCGCTCAACGAGATCCTCCGCGACCACGGCGTGAACGGCTGATGGCCCGCAGCGGGCCGCCGCGGCCGTCGCGCCGCTGAATGAGCCAGGGGCTTGCTGAGGCATTCACCAGGGCGGATAGCTTATGAGATCGTGAGTACCGCATCCGAGCCGCGCGAGCCGCGCGAGACCCGCCGCCGGCTGCGCCGTCAGGGGCCGGCCACGCTGCGGGGCAAGCACATCCCGGCGACAACCACCGATCAGCGGCTGCTGGACTGGCGCGGCCCCAGTGACTGGGTGCATACCGATCCGTGGCGGGTGCTGCGCATCCAGGCCGAGTTCGTGGAGGGCTTCGGCCTGCTGGCCGAGCTGGGCCGGGCGGTCTCGCTGTTCGGGTCGGCCAGGGTGCAGCCGGGCACGGCCGAGTACGAGTGCGCCGAGCGGATCGGGGCCGGGCTGGCCGCGGCCGGGTACGCGGTGATCACTGGCGGCGGTCCCGGCGTGATGGAGGCCGCCAACAAGGGAGCGGTGAGCGCGGGCGGCGCGTCGGTGGGCCTGGGCATCGAGCTGCCCCTGGAACAGCGGCTGAATGACTACGTCGAGATTGGCCTGGAGTTCCGGTACTTCTTCGTGCGGAAGACCGTCTTCGTCAAGTACTCGCAGGCCTTCGTGGTGATGCCCGGCGGGTTCGGGACGCTCGACGAGCTGTTCGAGGCGATGACGCTGGTCCAGACTGGGAAGATCACCAGGTTCCCGATTGTCCTGGTGGGGACCGAGTACTGGTCCGGCCTGGTGTCCTGGATCAAGGACGTGCTGGTCTCGAACGGCAAGGTCGCGGCGCACGACCTCGAGCTCTTCCAGATCGTCGACGACCCGGCCGAGGTCGTCCGGGTCATCCTGGAAGCGCACAGTAACAGCGCGGCACCACCCCGCGGCTGATCCTGTCCGCATGGGCGCGGCCTGCGTCACGCGAGACCGCGGACAGCTGCGGCCGGCGGCCGGACTCCCGCGATCGAGGCCGTCATGTCGAGCGCGCGCCGGACCGCGGCGACATGGCTGGTCCGGACCGCTGCCGCACCGAGCCAGCCGCTGACCGCGGCTACGGCGAGGATGTCGGCGATGGCCGCCGTTCCGGTACCGGCGGCGGTGCTGCCATCGACCGGCCCGGCGGTGCCTGTGGCCGGCGGCCCCGCGGCATGCCTGCGGCGGCTCCCGGCGTTAGTGCCCGACTCCGCGCAGGCGCCCGCTGCCTGGTCGGCGTCGACCAGGACAGCCCACCCGGCGGCGACGAGCTCGGGCAGGTCGGCGACCGATGCCTGCACCAGCAGCCGCTCCGGCGGCAGCCCGGCTGAGCTGGCCACGTCACGGCCGGGACAGAGCAGGCTGGCTCCGGCTGCCAGCGCTGCCCTCCGGTCGCGCACGATGTCGCCTGGCCCCGTGTCGCCTGGCCCCGTGTCGGTTAGCCCCGTGTCGGTTAGCCCCGTGTCGGTTAGCCCTGTATCGGTGCAGATGGGCACTTCCGGGTGCCCGCGACGGAAGCGCGCCACTCTGGCCGGGGGCATGGCGCCGAGATCGACCACATCAGCGCCCGCCGTGACGGCAGCGGAAGCGGCCGCCAGGTCCGCGGCGGCCGCGATGAGCAGCGTCCGGCCGGACCGCTGTCGCGCGAGGTCGGGCCTTACCACGTCACCGGGCATGGCACGATTCTTACTGTGCCCGTTGTCCTGCTCCTCGCTGCCCTGGTCATCCTGGCCGGCGTCGTCGTCGTGGCGATGGGCCGGGGCGGCGAGCTGGCGCAGTTCCCGCCGGACACCGCACCCGGTCAGTACGACTTCCGCAGCGCGGCCGAGGTGGCACGGCTGCACCTGCCGCCTGCGCTGCTCGGCTACAACGTGCGAGCTACCGATGACGCGCTGCTGGGCATCGCGCACGCTATCGCCGACCGGGACGCGCACATCGAGGCCCTGCGCGAGCAGATCGCCGCGATGCGGGCCGAGGCTGAGCAGCAGGCTCACGGCGCCGCGGCGGAGCAGGAATCGGCCCTGGCTCAGCCCGGCGCCCGCGACGCTGGCGGCGCCGAGGCAAGCGGTGCCGAGGCAAGCGGTGCCGAGGCAAGCGGCGCCGAGGCAAGCGGCGCCGAGGCAAGCGACGCCGAGATGGGCCATGCCGGGCCCGGCGATGCCGACGGCCGACCTGCTGACGCCCGGGCTGCTGACGCCCAGGCCGCTGATGCCGAGGCTGCCGGCGGGCATGCTGACGCCAGGGCTGCTGAAGCGCGGGCTGCCGATGCCGAGGCTGCCGGCGGGCATGCTGACGCCAGGGCTGCAGAAGCCCGGGCTGCTGGCGCTCGTGAGGACGACGCTCATGCGGCTGGTGCCGGGCCTAACGGATCGGCGAGCACCGGAGCGGCCAGCACCGGAGCGGGCGGCGGCGGAGCCGTGGCCGGGGTGGCTGACGGCCGCGGAGCTAGCCGGTGAGCGCGGCCGCTGCGGGGCCAGACGGGCGGCTCCGCTGCCCGTGGAGCCTGAGCGCGCCCGAGTACCTCGCCTACCACGACGACGAGTGGGGCAGGCCAGTCCGGGACGACACCGGCATTTTCGAGCGGCTGTGCCTGGAGGCATTCCAGTCCGGGCTGTCCTGGCTGACGATCCTGCGCAAGCGGGCCGGCTTCCGCGCCGCCTTCAGCGGGTTTGATATCACCGCGGTCGCGGCCTTCGGCCCCGATGACGTGGCGCGACTGCTCGCCGACACGGGCATCGTCAGGAACCGGGCGAAGATCGAGGCCGCCATCGGCAACGCGCGGGCCGCGCTTGACCTGCCCGAGGGCATCAGCGCGCTGGTGTGGCGCTACGCCGAGGGTCAGCAGCGCGCCCCGGTCACCCTGGCGGACGTTCCGGCCTGGACCCCTGCCTCGAAGATGCTATCGGCGGAACTACGCAAGCGCGGCTTCAGGTTCACCGGCCCGGTAACTGCCTACGCGACCCTGCAGGCGTGCGGGATAGTGGATGACCACCTGAGCGCGTGCTTCCGCCGGGGCGCCTACTCCGAGTGATGGGCGGCGGGCCGGCCGCCAGCACGGCAGGTCGTTTTGGAACAAAGGCCGGGAATAACCATTTAGTTCGCTGGATATGTTGGTTTGTTTCTGTACTCTGAGCATGAGCCGCTATCGCGCCGAGCTGAGAGGTGACATGACTGAGCGTGAGCACGTGCCCCCCGGCGTCGACCCGACGACGCCGAGCCCGGCCCGCCTCTACGACTACTACCTCGGCGGTACGCAGAACTACCAGGTCGACCGGGACGTGGCCGAGCGATTCAAGATGCACATGCCGGACCTGGAAGACTCGGTGTGGGCCAACCGGGGCTTCCATCAGCGCGCCGCGCTGTGGATGGCCGGACAGGGAATCCGGCAGTTCATCGACATCGGCTCCGGGCTGCCCACCCAGAACAACACGCACGAGGCACTGCACGCGGTCGCGCCGGACATCCGGGTGGCGTACGTCGATCATGATCCGCTCGTGGCCGCTCACGCATCTGACCTGCTGGCCGATAACGGCACCACCGCGGTCATCACGGCTGACCTGCGCGACCCTGACGCACTGCTTGGCGACCCCGCCCTGCGCGCCCTGATCGACTTCGGCGAGCCGGTCGGCGTGCTGATGACCGCGGTCCTGCACTTCGTGGCGGACGGTTCGGATCCGTGGGGGCTGGTGGCTCGCTACATGGCCGCCGTGGCGCCGGGGAGCTACCTGGCACTGTCGCACATCACTGATGACCAGATCCCGCCGAAAGTCATCCAGGCGGGCCAGGAGGCCTACGCGAACGCCACCGAGCAGGCCTACCCGCGCAGCCGGGCCGAGGTGGCGCGGTTCTTCGAGGGACTGGACCTCGTCCCGCCGTACCAGGGGGCCGAGCCGGCCGTCACCCATGTCGGCATGTGGGGCGCCGAGGATCCGGACCGGGCCGACAGCGACGGGTCGCGCGCCATGTACTGCGGCGTGGCCAGGCGGCCGTGAGCCCGGTGCCGGGCACCTCCCCGGGCAGCAGCAGGTCGGGGAGCGGCGGGCCGGGGAGCGGCGGGCCGGCCGGCGGCCCTGGCCGCCCGGCGGCGAGCGCGAAGACCACGGTGGCGGAACTCGGCGTTGACCCCGGCGCGCTGGACTGGAAGCGGTCCGGCGACGGCGACGGGGTCATCGAGATCGCGTTCCTGCCCGCCGATGCCGCTGCCGGCGCCGAGGGCGCTGGCAGCGTCTGGGTGCTCATGCGGGTGGCCGGGGATCCCGCGGCCAGGATCCTGATCTATGACCGGCATGAGTGGGAGTGCTTCCTGGACGGCGTCCGGAATGGCGAGTTCGATGATGCGGCCGGTCCGCCCGCGTCCTGAGCACGACGCCCCCTAGGGCCCGTATCGGGCTGATTCCAGCAAAACGAGCCCAACGATACCCAACCGAGATTAAACTGAGCCCGAAAATGTGACGCCAATCTTGTGATTCACAAGTTCTGCGGGCGCTAGGCTGAGCGCCACATCCTCCCAGGGAGGCGGTCGCGATGAGCGATGACGCCTACGGGGCCACTGTCGCGAAACGCCGGCTGGCCCGTCGCCTGACCGAGCTGCGGCACGAATCGGGCCATACCGCCAACCACGTCTGTGACGTGCTGAACTGGGGCCGCGGCAAGGTGGGCCGCTTCGAGGCCAACCAGTGGAAGCGTCCGGAGATGAGTGACATCCGGGACCTGCTGCGGGTGTACGACGTGTCCGGCGCTGAGGGGGACGAGCTGGAGGCCCTGGCCATCCGGGCTCGCCTCCGCGGCTGGTGGCGTGACTTTCCGGAGGTCTTCGAGAACGAGTTCCCCGGCTTCGAGAACGACGCGGTGCGGATCCGCGTATTCATGCCGCTGCTGCTGCCGGGGCTGCTGCAGACTGCTGACTACACCGAGGCGATGCTGCGGTTCGGCTCCAGGCCGCCGACCTGGCGGCGCCGGGCCATGCTGGCCCGGCAGCGCCGGCAGGAGATCCTCGACCGAGCGGACGGGACGGCGCCCCAGGTCGTCGCGGTGATCACCGAAGCGTCGCTGATGTACCGGTGGGGCTCACGGGGCGACCGCCAGGACCAGATCGAGCACCTCATCGAGCTGAACGCCCGGCCCAATGTCGAGCTGCGCATCCAGCGCTTCGAGGACGGGCCGCCGCAGGGCATCTTCTCCCCGGTCAACATCTTTGAGCTGCCCGACTCGGAGCCCAGCATCGTCTTCACGGAGACGGACACCGCGATCCAGGAGGTGAGCCAGAGCGATCTTGTTCGTGGCTACAGCCATACCTTCGACCGTGCTAGCGACGCGGCCCTCGAGCCCGCCGATACCACGGCATACCTGAGACATCTAGCCCAGCTACTGGAGTGAAACATGACTGACCTATCTCAGGCCGCCTGGCGCAAGGCCAGGGCGAGCCAGAACAATGGCGGCTGCGTCGAGGTGGCCGCCAATCTGCCCGAAGTGGTCGCCGTCCGGGACAGCAAGCGCCCGGCAGACGGGGCCCATGTGCTGAGCCGGGCCGCGTTCGCCGCATTCCTCGCCGACGCGCGGGCCGGGCGCTACGACCTGGATGCCCGCGCCTGACCGGGATCGGCTCGCCAGGCAGGATCCCCTTTGCCCGTTCGCGAGGGGGATCCTGTTGCGCCGGGGGGCAGGCGCCGCCACGACCCTGGGGGGCGGCCGGCGAGGCCGCCCCCGCTAAGCTCATGGCTAGATATTTGGCACCATATTTCCCATGAACCCATTGCGAAGGTTTGCGCGGAACTCATAATCTGTGTTTCACAGATGCCTTTCCCCCCCAGGGCGGAGGATCATGCTACCGTCGCCTGCCGATGGTGGCCGCAGCGGCCGTAGCTGGCCTGGCCGGTCTGCGGCTGCCGACGGGCAGCCCGGCTCAGCAGCTCACGAAGGGCTGCTGACGGCGCCGCTGGCTGAGGCGTTAGTGGCCAGCCCGCCCGAGCCGGACCGGCTCGTGGATGCGGGCATACGGGCTGGCGGCTGCTTCGTCCGGGTGCTGCCGCTCGACCTCACCTGCGCGGCGGCGGCCCGGCGGTTCTTCCGGGAGGGCGCGGCCGGCATCGGCCTGCCTGCCGATCTGGTCCACGACGGTGTCACCATGGCCAGCGAGCTGGCGGCCAATACGCTGCACGCCCAGGCCAATGTCGAGTTCAGCGGCAGCAAGCACCGCGCGGTCAGCGGGCTGCCCGAGCTCTGGCTCTACCTGCGCGGCTCCGGCGCCCGGCGCGAGCTTGTCTGCAAGGTCTTCGATTCCGTGCCAGGCTGGAACGTGGGCGCGCGGCCGGGAATGGCCAGCGCGCCGGACGGCTCCGTCAGCGGCCGCGGCCTTCAGGTCGTCGCCGGGCTGTCGGCCGGCCAGTGGGGCTGCCACCGGAGCCGGGGTCGGCTCGGTGCCTGGAAGGTGCCGGGCAAGGCCGTCTGGTTTGCCCTCCGGATCCCGCCGGCCGCCGATCCGGCGCTGCGTGCGGCCCCTGAGCTGGAGCCCGGCCGGGCGATGGACGAGCTCGAGGCGATGCTCGCCGACCGGGGCCTCGCCGGGGGCCTGGTCCGGGCCGATGAGCCCGGCGGGTCCATCTCGGTGCTGTCGGTCAGCCGGAACCTGACGGTATGGCGGCATGGCGGCCGGGTGTCGTGGCGCCTGCCAGGCGGCGAGTGCCGTCAGATGCAGCTCAGCGATCTCGTCGACGTAGCCGAGCAGGTCGTGTGCGCGCACGAGGAAGCCAGCCTGACCGAGCCCGTCGGCGTCTGACCCGACTTCGGCCACGCTAGTGCGCAAGGCCGCGGGTGCCGGTGATCGCTTCGAGGGCCTGGCGGAGTTCTCCGTGGACGGAGTCGGCGGCGGTGATGGTGCGCAGGCCCCACAGCCGGCAGGAGGCATCCCGATGCACGCACCCAATGCCAACACCGCTCCGGAAGGTCTGCGCGGGTGGTGGGCATCTCCCCCGCGATCCGGCATGCAACGCATGATCTCGCCATGGGAGTACCGCCACCTGCGCGGCTGGGCAGGCGTGCGCATGGCCAGTGGTATCGCCTCGGCCGGCCTTGGCGCCGTTACGCTCTCGTTCGGCGGGAACGACTGGAAGACGTACGGGTGGACGATGGTGTTCCTGGCCCTGGCGGCGGCACAGTTCTCGTTCGCCTGCTGGGAGCTGATCATCGCTCGCTCCGGGTCTGCCCGAACCTGAGCCTGGTCAGACGCCGGCCGGGGCGACGATGCCGTCCACGCGGATCTTCCGGTAGATGGTCGCCCGGGGACATGCCGAGCGCCCCGGCGGCTTTCACCTTGCTCCCGTTGCTGGCCGGGCGGCCCGCTGCGATGGCGTCGCGCTCCATGGACTCCAGGGGGTGAGCAGGCGCCTGGAGACCGGCCAGCCTTCAGCAGCGACCTACACAAATGATCAAGGTCAGATCGTGGCCGAAGTCAGGTCTGAGCCCGCCAGTGCCTGAGCCCGCCGGGCCAGGGCCGTCGCGGCTGGCCAGCGCGGCTGCCCGGCGGAGCCCTACCGGAACTGCTCACCGCCCCCGGAACGCCGGCTGCTGCTTGTGCACGAAGGCCAGCGTCGCCGCCTGATGGTCGTCCGTCTGGCCCAGGCGTGCCTGCAGCTCGGCTTCCTTCTCCAGCGCCTCGCTCAGCCGGTGCGTGGCGGCGAACTGCAGGCTCTCCTTGATCGCCGCGTAGGCGAGCGTCGGGCCGGCGGCCAGCCGCTGGGCGAACGCGGCCGCCACGGCCGGAAGCTCGTCATCGGCCACCACCGACGTCAGCAGGCCGAGGCTCAGCGCCCGGCTGGAGTCGACCGGCTCGGCCAGCATCAGCAGCTCAGCTGCCCTGGCCGCGCCGGCCAGGTGCTGCAGGGTCCAGGAGGCCCCGGAGTCCGCCCCGAGCCCGACCCGGGCGAAGGCCAGCAGCAGGCTGGACCGCTGGGCCGCGATCCGGAAGTCGCAGGCGAAGGCGAGCGCCGCCCCGGCCCCGGCCGCGACCCCGTTCAGCGCGGCGATCACCGGCTTGGGCATGCCGGTGATCGTCTCCACCATCGGGTTGTAATGCTCCCGCACGGTGTCGAGCGGCTCAGCGCCCTCCGCGAGCAGCTCGGCGTGCTCGCGCAGATCCTGGCCCGAGCAGAAGGCCTGGCCGGCGCCGGTGAGGACCACGGCCCGGATGGCGCTGTCGGCACTGCTGTCCCGCAGCGCCTCCAGCAGCCCGGCTTTGGTCTCGGCGGTCAGGGCATTTCTGGCCGCCGGGCGGTTAATCGTGATTGTCGCGACCGCCCCATCGATGTCGTAGCGAACGGTGTCGGTCACTGCCATCTCCTCTCCGGGCGAGCAGGCCGCGACGGACAGCCGCTGCCCTCGCAGCGTCGCATGGCTGCCGTCCGCGGGACAAGCCGGACAGTGCAGGACGGGCCGTCCAGGGTATAAATGATCTCCGTGGCCCGTCCGCGAGGGCGATCGCGCGGCTGGGCTGCCGGCCTGGCCGGGCATGCCAGCCGCGATGGGAGAACTGATCGTTACCACCGAAGGCCGGAACTGAAGGATAATGGAGGGACTGATCGAGATGCTTGTGGCTGGCCGGTCCCGCCAGGCACCGTCGCTGCGGTGCGCTGCGCCTCAGCGAGGTTCCGTGCGGCCCTTGGACAGGGAAGGGGATGCAGGATGGCGGCGATGAAGCCGCGGACGGGCGACGGTCCGCTGGAGGTCACGAAGGAGGGCCGCGGCATCGTGATGCGCGTCCCGCTCGAAGGTGGTGGGCGGCTTGTGGTCGAGCTCACTCCGGACGAGGCGGGCGCTCTGAGCGAGGCGCTCAAGTCCGCTGTCGGCTGATCTTGCCCATCGCCACCGAGGTCACTGCGCTGGCCGGGCTTGGCCCGCGTCCGCTCAGTGCCTACCTGTCCGCCGTTGCCTCCGGGACCGCCGGGCCGGCTGACCTGATCGCCGTTCCTGTCGAGGGCGACGGCGTGCCCGCTGCCGATCCGGCCCTCGACGAGTTCCTCCCGTCTGCCGCCGCCGACGTGGCGTCTGCCTTCCGGCTCACCGGACAGCCGGGGGAGGCTGCCGATACGGCTGTGCGAATCGCTGACTCGACGGCCCGCGTGCTCTTTCTCGGCGTCGGGGACCGATCACCGGAAGCGCTCCGCCGGGCGGGCGCCGAACTCGGGCGCAGGATCGCCGGCGGCCGCAGCGCGGCCGCCACCGTCGTCGCCGATGAGGCGCAGCCCGGCGTCAGCGCCTTTGCCGAGGGAATCCTGCTCGGCGGCTACCGGTTCACGCTGGCTGCCCGCGACGCGGACGAGCTGGCTCGTCCCGGTGCTGTCCAGCTGCTCGCTGCCGATGAGCGCGAGCAGTCGGCCGCGCTGAGCCTGGCGGCCACGCTGGCCAGCGCCGTGGCCCTCGCTCGCCACCTGGGCAATGAGCCGTCTGATCGCAAGAGCCCGCAGTGGCTCGCCGACGCCGCGGCGATGGCGACGGCCGACCGGGACGTGCAGGTCAGGACCTGGTCGGAAGCCGAGCTCGCGCAGGTCGGCTTCGGCGGCATCCTGGCCGTCGGTTCCGGATCGGTCCGGCCGCCCCGGCTGATCGAGCTGAGTTACTGCCCGGCCGGCGCACGCCAGCACGTGGTACTGGTCGGCAAGGGCATCACCTTCGACAGCGGCGGCCTGTCGCTGAAGCCGACCGAGGGCATGCAGCTGATGAAGACGGACATGGCCGGGGGCGCCGCGATCATTGCCGTCGCGTCCGCGCTGGCCAGCCTGGGCATCGGCTGCCGGGTGACCGGCCTGGTGGCGGCCGCGGAGAACATGCCGTCCGGCTCGGCCTACCGGCCGGGAGACGTGATCACTCAGTACGGCGGCCGCACCGTGGAGGTGCTGAATACCGATGCCGAGGGCCGGCTGGTGCTCGCCGACGCCCTGGCCTACGCGGCTGCCACGCTCCAGCCCGACCTGATGGTCGACGTGGCGACCCTCACCGGCGCGGCCAGGATCGCGCTCGGCACCTCCCATGCGGCCCTGTACGCGACCGATGACGGCCTCGCGGACGGGCTGATCGCCGCCGGGCTGGCCAGCGGCGACCGGCTATGGCGGATGCCGCTGGAGGGCAGCTACGCCAGGGCACTGGAGTCGCCCGTCGCTGACCTGTCGCACGTGGCCCGCGACGGCTCACCGGCCGGGTCGATCCTCGCCGCGCTGTTCCTGCGCGAGTTCGCGGGCGACTGCCCCTGGGCGCACCTGGACATAGCCGGAGCCGGCCGCTCGGCGACGGACGCGGGCGAGTTCTCCAAGGGCGCCACCGGATTCGGCACCAGGCTGCTGCTGCGCTGGCTCGCCGGGCTCTGACCACCCGGCCCGCCCGGGCCGCCGCCGGACCAGCCGGGTCGCCGATCGGGCGCGGCCGGGCCTGACGCCGTCGGCGCGGGCCCTACTCGGGGCGCTTGACCGCCGTCAGCAATCCCGCGCCGATGGGCAGCAGCAGCGGCACTAGCTGGTCGTCCGCCCGTACCTGGTCGCGAAGCCCGGCGAGCGCGGCTGCCTCCTCCGCGCTAGGCGCCCGGTCACCGGGCAGCTCGCCCGCCAGGGCGTCGTCGAACGCGAGGATCCCGCCCGGCCGCAGCAGCCGCAGCGCGGCGAGCAGGTACTCCGGGTACTCCTGCGGATCAGCGTCGCAGAACACCATGTCGTAGGCGCCATCGGCCAGGCGCGGCAGCACCTCCAGTGCCAGCCCGCCGATCAGCCGGTACCGGCCGGACGGGAAGCCGGCCTCCAGGAAGGCTGCCCTGGCCAGCCGCTGATGCTCCGGCTCGACATCGACACTGGTCAGCACGCCTCCCGCCCGCATCCCGCGGAGCAGCCACAGACCGGATGTGCCGCAGCCGGTGCCGATCTCAACCACTGACCGCGCGCCCATGGCGGCCGCGATGAAGCGCAGGGCGCTGCCGGTCACCGGGCTGACCGGCGCGGCGCCGCCCACCTCGGCGGCGCTACGGCGGGTGCCGAGCAAGGCCTCATCTTCGGGCACGAACTCGTCGATGTAAGCCGGGGTGACGTCGCCGGTCGAGATAACGGCCTCCCCAGGGCGGCTAGAAGGAGTCTCCAGGTCGGCAGCCTAGCGTTCGCTGCACTGCCGCGGGAACCAGCGGGGCAACCTCGGCGTTGACCACATGCCGGGTTTTTCGATGTCGGCCGGCATCCGGGCCGGACCGACCACTCAGCTTTTCTGCGGTTTTATTTCAGCCGGGCGGAAGTCTCAGCGGGATGATGGTGTTGGAGGCTGTGGGAGCGGGTGAAAGGGGAGATCGTGAGCCAGGCCGGATCACCGGAGGCTGGGGCCACTGACTGGACGCCCCCGACCTGGGAGGATGTGGTCAGGGATCACTCAGCCCGGGTCTACAGGCTTGCCTACCGGCTGACCGGCAATAGCCACGATGCCGAGGATCTGACCCAGGAAGTGTTCGTCCGCGTCTTCCGGTCCCTCGACACCTACACGCCAGGCACCTTTGAAGGCTGGCTGCACCGGATTACCACCAATCTTTTCCTTGATCTCGCGCGCCGCCGCCAGCGCATCAGGTTCGAGGGCCTGGGCGAGGAGACCGAGGCGCGGCTGGGCGGTGCCGAGCCGACCCCCGCCGAGGCGTTCGATGACCGGCACCTCGATGGCGATATCCAGGCTGCGCTGAAGGCGCTCGCGCCGGAATACCGCGCCGCGGTCATCCTTTGCGACATCGAGGGCCTGTCGTATGAGGAGATCGCGGACACGCTCGGCATCAAGCTGGGCACCGTCCGCAGCCGCATTCACCGCGGCCGCGCACAGCTGCGCGCCGCACTCGAGCACCGCCGCCCGCGGCAGGCCACCCTCGCGCTGCCACGACCGCGGCTCGGCGTCGAGGTACCGCTGCCGCAGGGAGGGCAGCCATGACCCATCTGGGACAGCGCCTGTCCGCCCTCATCGACGAGGAGCTGGACGGGGCCGAGCGCGACCGGGCGCTCTCGCACCTGGCCAGGTGCGAGTCCTGCCGGGCTGAGGTGTCCGCGCTGCGGGTGCTGAAGCGCCGGATGAATGCGCTCGGCGAGACGGCGGCGGACGCCGAGCTGACCGGGCGCCTGATCGGCCTGGCCGGGCTAGCGGGGCTGGGCAGCATGAGCGGCGGCCCGGAGGCCCGCGCGCCATGGCCGTCGGCGTCCTGGCCGGGCCTGCCGGGCAGCGACCGGATGACCGCCGGCAGCTGGCACGAAACCGGGCGGCCGGGCTGGCATGTCCTCGGCGGCTCGCTGGCCGTGCTGCTGGCCGGCCTCGGCACGGCCGCGTTCCTGATGGGCGGCGAGCAGCAAGCGCCAGCGCCCAGGATTACCCCGGCCGTCGACACGTACATGCTGCAGAACGATCTCGTCAACGGCGTGGTGCCGGTAGCGCCGGCCCCGCACCCGGGCGATAAGCCGGCGCCGCACGGCCCGTGACCGGTCGGCTGCTCTCCCCGTGGCGGATCGCCAGCGCGGCCGTCGTTGTCGGCCTGCTGGCCGCCGGCGCCGTCACCGCTGGCCTGGCCGGCTCCAAGGCCGCGCCCGGCGGCACCGGCCGGGCCGGCCAGGCAGCGAGGCAGCGGCGCCCGCAGGTGGTCCAGCAGGGCGCCAGCGCGCGGGCCGGCCTGCGGCTGATGGCCGAGGCGGCCGCGGCGTGCAAGACCGTCGCGTACTACGGCGTCCAGGTCGCCATCCGGTGGGGCCGCGGCGGGACGAGCGCCTCGGTCGTCCAGATCTGGCACCGGCCGGGCAGCACGGCGCTGGCGCAGGCAGCGTCCACCGAGTCCGGCTCGCCCGCGAGCGCGCTGGGCACGCCGCAGGACGCGGCCGGGATCATCGGTCTATCGCCGCAGCTGCTGAGCCTGATGCGGACGAATTATGTCATTAGCTACTCGGGCGCCGGTACGGCCGATGACCGGCCGGCCCAGGTGGTCGAGGTCTGGCGCGCCGATGGCAGCCTGGCGGCCAGGTTCTGGCTCGATGCCAGCACCAAGCTGCCGTTGCGCCGCGAGCTGTTCGACAGCAGCGCCAGGATGACCAGCGAGGATGCCTTCATCAGCCTGCACGTGGGCGAGAGCCGGCTGGCGGGCATGCCTCCGGCCAGCGCGCGAGCCTGGGCTGGCGAGCTGCGTCGAGGCAGCCTGGCCGCGCTGCGCTCAGCTGGCTGGCCGGTTCCCCGTGCGCTGCCCGGAGGCCTCTCCCTGTTCTCCGCCAGCCGGGCCTCGACGCCGGCGGGCACGGTCGTCGACCTGTCGTATTCCGATGGGCTGTCGGTCATCTCGCTCTTCTTGCAGCGCGGCCAGCTGCCGCGGAGCCTGGCCGGCTGGAAGCCCGAGGAGATGCAGGGCCGGGACGTCTACGCCAGCGACTCCGATGATCAGAGCATCACCTGGTCGGCTCATGGCTTCGTGTACACGATGATCGCGGATGCGCCCGATGCGACCGTTGCTGCCGCTGTCAGCAGGCTGCCGCACGATCCGGACACCGACTTCTGGCAGCGGATGGAACGCGGATTCAGGCGGCTCGCATCCTGGGCCAACCCGTTCGGCTGAACATGCCTATTCCGGGCCGATATGGAAAGGTATCCAGCCGATGGCGGCCCCATCTCCACAGGTAGCGGCCGCTTCGGGGGAGGGGCGCGATGTCCGAGGGGCCTGGGCACTGGGCGGAAGGTCTGCCTGCCCTCCTGCCTGGCATGCCCGCGCCTGCGGACGAGGAGCGCCTGGCTAGCCGGCCAGGCGCGGCCGGCGCCACCGTGGCTGGCCGCCCCGCCTCGCCCGCTCCGCCCGGCTCGCCCGTTTGGGCTGGCGCGGCTGGCCCGCACGCGCCGGCCGGCCCGCACGCGCCGGCTGGCCCGCACGCGCCGGCTGGCCCGCACGCGCCGGCTGGCCCGCACGCGCCGGCCGGCCCGCCCCGGCCCGGCGGTACCATGCATCCGGCTGGTTTCGCCAGCTCGGCCACGCCGGCTCAGCCCGGCTTCCGGACGTCCTATGCCCGGTTCGACGATGAATGGGTCGACCATGAGCTGGCCGGCTATGAGCTGCCGGGCCGCGACCGGCCGGGCCGCCAGCGCAGCGGCCGCCGGATGGGTGGCGCCGCCCGGCTGAGCGGCAGGCGGCTGTTCGCGGCGGCGACCGGGCTCGCGCTGGTCTCGGCGCTGGCCGGCGGCCTGGTGGGCGGCTACATAGCGACCAGGTCCGCTCCTGCCGGGGCTGACCCCACCTACAGCCTGGGGGCCGCGTCGCCGAACCAGACCGCCAGGCCGGCCTCGTCGGTAGCTGGCCTGGCCGCCCGCGTGCTGCCGAGCGTGGTCACGGTCAAGGTCGACGACGGCCAGGGCACCGGCTCGGGCTTCATCGTCAGCGGCGGCTACATCATCACCGACAACCACGTGGTCACGCTGGACGGCCGGCTCGCCAACGCCTCGATGAGCGTGACCTTCAACGGCGGCCGGACGGTCTCGGCCACGCTCGTCGGCCGTGACCCCTACTCGGACATCGCCGTCATCAGGCCCGCCGGAACCGCGATCTTGCCGGCGCTGCCGCTGGGAAATTCCAGCAGCGTCGAGGTCGGCGATCCGGTCATCGCCGTGGGCGCGCCGCTCGGTCTCGCGGAGACCGTGACGAGCGGCATCGTCAGCGCGGTCAACCGGCCGGTCGAGCCAGGCTCCGGCACGAGCACCTCACCGCAGGTGTACTTCGACGCGATCCAGACTGATGCGCCGATCAATCCCGGTAACTCGGGCGGCCCCCTGGTCAACGCACGGGGCCAGGTGATCGGCGTGGATGCCGCGATCGACACCCTGGGCGATCCGCTCACCGGCAGCCAGGGCGGCAGCATCGGCCTGGGCTTCGCCATCCCGATCAATCAGGCGCGCCGCGTCGCGACCGAGCTGATCAGGACCGGTCACGCGGCGCACTCAGTACTCGGCGCGGTGATCAACATCGGCTACGGCGGGACAGGTGCCCAGATCGTCCCGGTCCGGCCCGGCGCGGCCGCCCCGGTCACGCCGGGCGGGCCGGCCGCTCAGGCCGGGCTGCAGCCGGGCGACGTCATCGTCCGGTTCGCGGGGCTGCCGATTACCGACGGGAACAGCCTGCTCGACGCGATCAGGTCGCAGGCGCCTGGCAGCCGGGTCAGCGTCACGTACGTCCGGGGCGGCATCAGTCGCACCGCCTGGGTGGCGCTGGGGTCTGCCACGTCCTGACCACGGCGGTTTCAGCCGGCCAGCGGGCGGCCAGACCCGGCTGGCCGGCCGGGACAGGCCGGCCCCGGAAGCGGCCTGGAATGGCCGCCAGTCCCGCGGACCGTTTACGCTGGTGCCAGCGGGCCGTCGCGCTCGTGGTCCCGAAGCCGGCTGGAGCGATTAGCTGTGGATCTTTCCTTCCTGAAGCTCCTGGTGCTCGGGGTCATCGCGCTGATCGTCTTCGGACCTGATCAGCTGCCGAAGTACGCCGCGCAAGCCGGCCGGGCGCTGCGTGAGCTGCGGCGGATGGCCGATGGCGCCAAGATGGAACTGCAGGATCACCTCGGCCCGGAGTTCGGCGACTTCGACATCAACGACCTGAATCCGCGTCATTTCGTCCGTAAGCACCTGATGGACGATCTGAACGGCGACTACGGCAGCAGCACGGCCGACGGTGGCCAGGGCCCCGGCAGCCCCGGCTATGCCGGAAGCAACGGCCTGGGCCGGGACGGCATCGGATTGCAGCAGGCAGAGCTCAGGCTGGCTCCGGGCGAGAGCCCGCCCTACGACGCCGAGGCCACCTGATCCCTGACGGCGGCAGTGACCGGCCCTTCCGGCCCTTCCGGCGCCGGCCTCCTGGCCCGGACCGCGCTCCGCGGCCCGGCTGCTAGACGGGGGTAAGCCCGAGCGGCCGGCCGGCCAGGCTGCGCGAGCGAGCGGTGAGGCCCTCGGCGATCTTCCTGAGCTGCAGCGCCGCCGGGGAGTCGGGATCGGACAGCACCAGCGGCAGGCCGGCGTCCCCGGCCTCGCGCAGGCGCAGGTCAATGGGTATCTCGCCGAGTACGGGCACGGCCGTCCCGAGCATGCGGGTGAGCGTTCCCGCCACCGCCTGACCGCCGCCTGACCCGAATACGTCGACCCGCTCGCCGCAGTGCGGGCAGGGCAGGTACGACATGTTCTCGATGACGCCGACTATGCGCTGGTGCAGCTGAGCGCCGAGCGAGCCGGCCCGCTCGGCCACCTCGGCCGCGGCCAGCTGCGGGGTGGTGACGATGATCAGCTCGGAGCCGGGGATCAGGTGGGCCGCGGAGATCGCGATGTCCCCCGTTCCCGGCGGCAGGTCCAGCAGCAGCACGTCCAGGTCGCCCCAGAAGACGTCGGCCAGGAACTGCTGCAGCAGGCGGTGCAGGATCGGCCCGCGCATCGGCAGCGGCTCGTTGCCCTTCTTGAGCATGCCGCTCGAGATCGCCTGCACTCCGTGCGCGGACGGGGGCATGATCATCTGCTCGACCTGAGTGGGGCGGGTGGTGATGCCCAGCATCCGCGGCACGGAGTGGCCGTAGATGTCGGCGTCCAGCAGGCCGACCTTCTGGCCCATCGCGGCGAGTGCGACCGCGATGTTGACCGTGACGGAGGACTTGCCGACGCCGCCCTTGCCGCTGGCCACCGCATAAACCTTGGTCAGCGAGGCAGGGCTGGCGAACGGGATCTCGCGCTCCGGCTTCCCGCCCCGCAGCCTGCCCTGCAGCTCCCGGCGCTGTTCATCGCTCATCACGTCCAGCTCGACCCGGACAGCCGTGACCCCCGGCAGCCTGCCGACCGCCGCGGTGACTTCGCGGGTGATGGTGTCGCGCAGCGGGCATCCGGATACCGTCAGCCAGACATCGACCCGGACGGCTCCGTCGGGCGCCACCTCGACGTTCTTCACCATCCCCAGCTCAGTGATGGGGCGATGGATCTCAGGATCGTTGACGCCCGCGAGCGCCTGGGTCACCTGCTCGGTCGTGGGCGGTGAGGCAGCGCCGGCGCCGACACCATCGGCGCCGCGCCGTGGGGCAATAGGCATGCGACCATGCTACGGCCCGCTCGCCAGTGGCCATCCCGTGCAGTATGCCCGTCCGGCGGCCGGGACCGGCATTCCGCATGCCCGCGATGGGCGCTGCTAGGGCAGCGCTCCCCAGGACCTGAGTGCCGCGGTCAGTCCGTCGGTCAGCTCCCCGGCCGCATCCATCTGCGCGATCTCCGGCGGCCCGGCCCAGCGGGCGTCGCCCGCATCGTCGCCCGCCGCCAGCTCGCCGCCGGTCACGAACGCCGCGTAGTCGCTGATGTCGATCACTGCCCCGGACAGTCCGGGCCGCTGTACCCGGCCCAGGAGCGGGCCGCAGTCGACCGTCAGCCCTGTCTCCTCGCGGACCTCCCGGACAACGGCCTGCTGCTCGGTCTCGCCTGGCTCGATGCGGCCGCCGGGCAGTGACCAGAGCCCGGCCCCAGGCTCGTTCCGCCGCCTGACCAGCAGCAACCGTCCCTTCTCGTCCTTGATGACTGCCCCGGCGCAGGGCACGTGCTGCACGGCCATTGCCCTAGTATCAGCCTTTCACCAGTGGCCGCTCGTCCGTTACTGTCAGTCGTTATGAGGCCAGCACCTACCTGCCCGCGGTGTGACGCGGTGCTGCGCGAGCCGAGCATCTGGTCTAGTGCCTGGCAGTGCGATCTGCATGGCGAGGTGCCGCCGCTGCGGACCGGGCTGAGCCTGTCCACCGAGGGCCTGGAGAGCGTCCGCCGGGGTGCGGTCGTGCCGGTCTGGCTTCCGTGGCCGCTGCCGCACGGCTGGGTGGTGACCGGCTTCGCCACGGCCGGCGATGAGCGCAGCGGGACCCGCGGCTGCACCGTCGCGCTGTCCGGGCCGAACCCGGTCGGCGGCCCCGCCGAGATGGTGCTGGTGTCGGAGGAGCTCGGCGTCGGCCTGGGCGCCAGGTTCGCCGGCCTGGCCGGCCCCGATCCCGGCGACGGCTTCGCCACCGGCGCTCCTGCCGCCGTGGTGCGCTTCGGGAAGCACGAGTTTCCGCTCTGGCATGTCGAGGCGCCCGGCCGGGCGGCCTTCGCCGGCGAGGTCATGGGCAGCTGGCTGTGGCTGGTGCTCTGGCCGGATACGGCCGGAATGCTGACTGTTGATCCGCTGCCGCTGCGGGACCTGCGCGAGGCCGGCCCGGACGTGGACCTGCCTTTCGGCGCACGGTCCCCGCGGCTGCCCGGCTGAGGTCGCGAGGGGGCGCCCTCACCGCACCCGCCCGGTGCCGCCCGGCTAGGGTCACCAGAGTGCGCCCTGACCACATCCGCGCTGACCTGCATAGCCATAGCACGGCATCGGACGGGACTACCTCGCCCGCCGAGGTGATGAGCCGCGCCGCCGCGGCCGGGCTCGATGTCATCGCCCTCACCGACCACGACACGGTGGCCGGCCACGCCGAGGCCCGGGCCGCGCTGGCTGACCTGCGGCCCGGGCTCACGCTCATGCCGGGCATGGAGCTGTCCTGCCGGCTCCACGGGCACAGCGTGCACATGCTCGCCTACCTCTTTGATCCGGCGGACCCGGAGCTGGGCGGCGAGCTGGCGCACATCAGGGCGAGCCGGGAGGACCGGGCCCGCGCCATGGTGCGGCGCCTGCAGGAGCTGGGCGTCGACGTGAGCTGGGACCAGGTCGAGGCGATCGCGGCCGGCGGGGTGGTAGGACGGCCGCACATCGCCCGCGCGCTGGCCGCGGGCGGCGTGATCGCCAGTCCCGATGAGGCGTTCAGCCCGGAGTGGATCGGCCCGGGCGGCCGGGCTTACGTGTCCCGGTATGCGCTCGATCCGGTGCGCGCCATCGAGCTGGTGCGCGGTGCCGGCGGTGTCACGGTGCTGGCGCATCCGCGCGGCGCGTCGCGCGGATGGCAGATCCCTGATGACCAGATCGCCATGCTGGCGGCCGCCGGCCTGAGCGGAGTCGAGATCGACCACCCTCAGCAAGACCAGGCAGAACGCTCCCGCCTGCGTACCCTGGCCGCATTGCTCGGCCTCGTCGCCTCTGGCGGCAGTGATGATCACGGGGCGCTGACCGGCTACCGGATCGGCACCGAGATAGCGCCGGACGATGCGTATCAGCGGCTGGTCGCGGGCGCCACGGGCGCTGTCCCGGTGACAGGCTGACGGGCTGATGGGCTGATGGGCCCGATCTTCCCGGTCAAGTTCTTCTGGGAGGTCTTCATCACGCTGCTGGTGATCACTGACCCGCCTGGCGTGGTGCCCGTGTTCCTCGGCCTGACCAGGAACCGTCCCGCGGCCGAGCGCAACCGGCTGGCCTGGCAGGCCGCGGTGGTGGCGCTGGGCGTGATCGTGGCCTTCGCGCTGTTCGGCCGGTCGATGCTCGCCTACCTGGGCGTGGAGCTGCCGGCCCTGCAGGCGGCCGGCGGGCTGCTGCTGCTGCTCGTGGCGCTGCAGCTGCTGACCGGGCAGGCCGCCGAGCCGACCGAGCTGGAGGTCGCAGCGGCGAACGTGGCCTTCGTGCCGCTGGGCACGCCGCTGCTGGCCGGGCCGGGCGCGATCGTGGCGACGATGCTGTTCGTGCAGCGGTCATCCACGGCCGGCGACAAGCTGGCCTTCGGGCTCGCCATCGTCGCCGTCGTTATCCTGCTCTGGCTGGCCATGCGGTTTTCCGGGGCAATCCTGCGCGTGCTGCGAGAGAGTGGCGTGGAACTGCTGACCAGGATTGCCGGGCTGCTCTTGTCCGCCATCGCCGTGCAGCTCATCATCGGCGCGGTGCGGGCACTCGTGCGGCAGGGCTGAGAGCAGGGCCGGCTGAGAGCAGGGCCGGCTGAGAGCAGGGCCGGCTGAGAGCAGGGCCGGCTGAGAGCAGGGCCGGCTGAGAGCAGGGCCGGCAGCAGGGCACTCTGGCAGGAACCGGGCAGCGGAAACTGACCGCGGGAAAGGCGAATGGCAGCGATGGAAGCGCGGATCGATGGTGTCACCGGCACGGTCAACAGCTGGATCGTGGGCGACGACGAGGAGGTCATCGTCATCGATCCGGGTGACGATGCGGCAGCGGTGCTCGATGCCGTGGGCGAGCGGGAGATTGTCGCGGTGATCTGCACCCACGGGCACCCGGCGCACACCGCCGCCGTGCCGGAGGTCGCGGAGCGGGACGAGGCGCCGGTGGCGCTGCACCCGGCCGATATCGAGCACTGGCGCGAGGCCCATTCGGGCGACGACCCGGAGATCGAGATGGCCGACGGGGGAATGTTCGAGGTGGCGGATGTCTCGCTCGAGGTCATGCACGCGCCGGGGCACAGCCCCGGCTCGGTCTGCCTGTACTGCGAGGATCTCGACGTCGTCTTCACCGGTGACGTGCTGACGGCGGACGGGCCGGTGCCGCACGACGATGAGTTCCCCGATTTCAGCCGCCAGCTCAGCTCGATCGGCGCCGAGGTACTGACCCTGCCCTCCCCGACCCGGGTGCTGCCGGGTCACGGCGCGGATTTCACCGTAGGCGCCGCGGAGAAGCGCTTCGACTCCTGGGTGGCAGGCGGGCCGGGCGGATTCGTGGCCGGCGATCCAGCCTAGATCGCGGGCTGGCCCGGACTAGGCTGTCAGCCGGCCGCGCGATGATAGGCAGGTGCAGGTGCAGCTGGGCTTTGACGGGATGCCGCAGCGGCTCTACGCCTGCACGCCGACCCGGCTGAGCACCTGGCTGGACTGCCCGCGGCGGTACCGGATGACGTACCTGGACCGGCCGCCGCCCGCCAAGGGGCCGCCGTGGGCGCACAACAGCCTTGGCGCGAGTGTGCACAACGCACTGGCGGGCTGGTGGCGGCTGCCGGTCAGCGCGCGGACGGTGACGGCCGCCGGTGACCTGCTGGAGCAGGGCTGGCTGACGGATGGCTTCGCCGACGACGCGCAGTCGGCGGCACACCGGCGGCGCTGCCGGGCCATGGTCGAGGGTTACGTGGCCCGGCTGGATCCGGCCTCGCCCCCAGCTGGCGTCGAGCGCACCGTGGCCACCAGGACTGACCTGATCGCCGTGTCCGGCCGGATCGACCGGCTGGACGACCGGCGCGGCCCGGCGGGCGGCGGCGAGCTCGTGGTCGTCGACTACAAGACCGGCCGGCACCTGCTGACCGCCGATGACGCCCGGTCGTCCCTGCCGCTGGCGCTGTATGCCCTGGCGGCGGAGCGGGTGATGCGACGGCCATGCCGGCGGGTCGAGCTGCATCACCTGCCGAGCGGGCGGGTACTGGCCTGGGAGCACACCGGCGAGTCGCTGGGCCGCCAGCTGCGTCGCGCGGAGGACATCGCGGCCGAGTGCGCGGCAGCGGACGAGCGATACGCCGTCGGCGGCGGTGGTCGCGATGACGACGTTTTCCCGCCCCGCCCCGGCCGGTGGTGCGGCTGGTGCGACTACCGCGCCCAGTGCCCGGAAGGCAGCGCTGCGGCTGCACCGCGCCGGCCCTGGGACGGCCTGGCCGACGAGGACGACCGGGACAGCGGCGCGGCGGCCGGTCAGCCAGCCTGATGCCTGGCTGACGGATGCCTGGCTGACGGATGCCTGGCTGACGGATGCCTGGCTGAGCTCACCGGCCCTGGCGGCTAGCTGCTGGTCCGGGCGGGCCTGGGCGGCTCCTGGCTGCTGCCGCGGCGATCCCGCGCCCATGGCCGGTGCCGTTCGGCGGCGTTCCAGAACGTGGTCAGCGTGCTCGCCGTCATGTCCGGTGCCTCGACAGCCGGCGAATGGGCCGCGCCCGGAATGCAGACTCGCTCCGCGCCCAGGCGCCTGGCCATCCGGTCCTGGACCGATGGCCGCCACGCGTCGTCGTTCTCGCCGTAGACGACGATGATCGGCAGCCGGGCCAGCGCCGCGAGCTCCTCGGTCCGGTCCTCGCAGTCCAGCAGGTACCTGGCCATCGTGATCAGGCCAATCGGGCAGGTCCGCAGCATCCGCTCCCGCAGGAAGGCGAGGATGTGCTGGCTGGTTCCCTCGGCCAGCGCCTGCGGCCCCAGCTGCTCCTGCCACAAGCTGCTGATCTGGCGGCGCAGCTTGTTCCGGTCGTCACCGCCGCGGCCCTCATCGGGATCCAGCAGGGTCAGCAGCTCCCTCAGCAGGACCGCGCGCTGCCCGGCGATGCTGGCCGGGCCGGAGCCGATCAGCGTCAGCGACCGTATCCCGGCGGACTGCCTCAGCACCGCCTGCCTGGCCACCAGGCCGCCCATGGAGTGGCCCACCAGATGGACGCCGCCGGCGTCGTGGTCGATGGCTGCCGCGATGGCGAGCAGGTCGGCCGCCAGCTCATCGGCGGCGTAGCCGCCGCGATCGGGCGCATGCGGGCTCTGGTACTGACCCCGCTGGTCAATGGCGACCACCGTCCGGCCAGCCGCGGCCAGCGGCTCAAGTACCGGGAGGAAGTCCTCCTTGCTGCCGGTATAGCCAGGGACCAGGATCGCTGGCCGGCGCTCGCACACGCCGTGGGATGGCTGTGCTTCCAGCATCGCGAAGGAGCCACGGTCTGTCGCCAGATAACCCGACCGGACCCGATCGGGCATCTCGAGGGACCTGGGGGTACTCACGGGGTCGCAGCCTACCGAGAAACGCCTGGAATGTAACGCTCAAATAACGGTGGATTAGCTGAAGGGCACGTCCTCTTAGCATGCTGCGCGCATGAGGCAGCTGCCGCCAAGAGGCAGGCTCAGCTGCTTGGTCGCCCGTCAGTGCCGCCGTACCGGCCGGGTCAGTCCCCTGCGGTCCCGCTGCCGCGGCTGCCGCTGCCGCTGCGCCTGCGGCGGCGGGCCGGCGAGCGCCGGGCCTGCGGTCCGGCCTGGGTGTCCGGCTGCGGCGACGCGGGCAGCTGCGCTGCGCTCGCCGCTGGCGACGACTCCGCCGGGCCGCTCGCGCCGGCCGGGCCGCGGGCGGTCAGGCCGGCCCTGGTCCTGCGGCGATTACGCTGCCTGCGCTGGCTGGGCTCGCGGTCCGCGGCCTCGGTCGTCCGGGGCCCCTGATCCCGGTGGCGCGGGCCACCCGTCCGGCTGGCCGTGCGGCCAGTGGCGCGGGACCGGTTGCGGCCGGTCTCGCCGATGTCTTCTAGCGCCTCGGCTTCCAGCCCCAGCCGGGCTCGCTGCGCGGAGGGCAGGGTGCCGCGTGCCCCCTGCGGGATATTCAGCGCGGCGAACAGGTGCTCGGATGTCGAATAGGTCTCCAGCGGCTCGGCGTGGTCGAGGCCGAGCGTGTCGTTGATGAGCTTCCAGCGCGGCAGGTCGTGCCAGTCCACGAAGGTGACGGCCACCCCGTCGCGCCCGGCGCGCCCGGTCCGGCCGATACGGTGCAGGTACGCCTTCTCGTCCTCGGGGCACTCGTGGTTGATGACGTGGGTCACGTCATCAACATCCAGTCCCCTGGCCGCGACGTCGGTGGCCACGAGGATGTCAACCTTGCCCGTCCTGAAGGCTCGCATGGCTCGCTCGCGCTGACCCTGGCCAAGATCCCCGTGCACCGCAGCCGCGGCGAAACCGCGGTCGGTCAGGTTGGTGGCCACCTGGTCGGCGGCCCGCTTGGTGCGGCAGAAGACGATCGTGAGACCGCGGCCCCCGGCCTGCAGCACCCTGGCCAGCACCTCGATCTTGTCCATCTGATGGGCGCGGAAGACATGCTGCTCGGTGCTCGGCACCAGGGCGGGCTCGTCATGCTGCTCGGCCCGGATGTGAATGGGCCGGTACAAGTGCCGGCGGGCCAGCGTGACGACCTCGCCAGGCATGGTGGCGGAGAACAGCATGGTCTGGCGGTTATCCGGGGTGAGCTTGAGGATCTTCTCGACGTCGGGCAGGAAGCCGAGGTCGAGCATCTTGTCAGCCTCGTCGAGCACCAGCGCGCGCACCCGGCTGAGGTCCAGGTGACCTTGCCGGCTGAGGTCCAGCAGCCGGCCGGGCGTGCCGACCACGATGTCGACCGTGGCCAGCGCCTCGATCTGCGGCTCGTAAGCGCGCCCGCCGTACAGGGTCACGACGTGGCTGCCCATCCGGGAGCCCGCGATCCGCAGGTCCTCGGCCACCTGGATGGCCAGTTCCCTCGTCGGTACCACGACCAGCGCGCGCGGGGCGGCGGCCTTGTCTCTCGGCGTCTGGTCGAGACGCTGCAGGATGGGCACGCCGAAGGCGAGCGTCTTGCCGGTGCCGGTGCGGGCCTGGCCGATGAGGTCGTGACCGTCCAGGGCGATCGGCAGGGTCAGCGCCTGGATGGGGAAGGCGGTCGTGATGCCCTCCGCCTCCAGGGCCGCGCAAATCGGCTCGCCGATGCCGAAATCGCGAAAAGTCTTCTCGCTAACCACCAGGTCAGGAGCTTCCGCTTCGGCCGCGGCCGGCTCGTCCTCGGTGGTCCATGTCTGCGTACTCAGGGCTTCCGCCTCCACTAGTAGCCCGCGGCACGTCAGGCCTCATCGCGCCTGCCTCGTGCCATGGACTGGCATGTAGCTCCCCGGCGGGACAGCCAGGGCTGTCATGGCACGATGGCGTGCGCTCGCGAAGGAGCAGGGAGCGCGGCGTCCAGTAGAGCGCCAGAAAGCATCTCGGCGTCGCCGCACTTTTACTCTCAGTACCAACACGATCGGGGGTAACCGCATTCCTGCATGTTGATCCGGTTCACAGTTTAGCAAGTCCGCGCGCTTGTCCTGGCTAACGCGGCGGGGATGGCCGCTCCGGCGAGGATTGTTACGCTGCCGATGTGAGTCCAGAGGCAACCGAAGGCCCGGATCAGTCAGCTGATGCCGCGGCGTCCGGCCCGCAGGCGGACGGCGTCCTCGACTTGCTCGGACTGCTGGCTTATGCCTCTCTGACCGCCTTCTTCCGGCTTTCTGATGATGCGGCGCTTGCCGTCTCGCTGGACGACAAGACGGCCCTGGCCGGCCTGGCGGTGGCGGAGTTCGGCCATTTCCAGCTGCTCCGGCGGCGCATCGAGGGCATCGGCGGCGATCCGAGCGCCGTGATGCGGCCGTTCGTGGCCGCCGTCGACGAGTTCCATGCCAGGACAGCTCCGGCGGACTGGCTGGAGGGGCTGGTCAAGGCGTACGTGGGCGACGGCATCGCGGCTGACTTCTACCGGGCCGTAGCGGAAATCCTGGAGCCGCAGGCGCGTGCCCTGGTGCTCGAGGTACTCGCGGACACGGGGCAGTCGACCTTCGCGGTGGCCCGGGTGCGCCAGGCGATCGAGGCGGATCCGCGAGTCGGCGGCAGGCTGGCGCTGTGGGCCAGGCGGCTGGTGGGCGAGGCACTGAGCCAGGCGCAGCGGGTGGCGGCCGAGCGCGAGCCGCTCGCCCGGCTGCTGGCCGGCCAGGACGCCGGCCAGTTCGGCGAGATCAGCCGCATGTTCGCCCGCCTCGCTGACCTGCATGCGCAGCGCATGCAGGCGCTCGGCCTGGCCGATTAGCGCTGCCTGGCCCGGAAGGCTGCCGCCTTCACCCTGTTCTGGCAGGCCGTCGAGCAGAACCGGCGGCCCCCATTGCGCGATGAGTCCACGTAAACGCGATCGCACCGCGGCGCGGTGCACACGCCGAGCCGGCCGTGCAGGTCACTGCCGAGTACCACGGCCAGGCCGGTGGCGCAGCCAGCCGCCCACCCGTGGAGCAGGGAGTCCTCCCGGCCGTGGAAATGCAGATGCCAGGGTTCGCCGTCGTGGCGGTCCAGTCTCGGCCGGGCGCCGGTATCCGCGAGCAGCGCGTTGACCCGGGCCGCCGCCGTGTCCTGGTCGCCGGAGGCCGCCGCGGCGAAGACCGCCCGGAGCGATTCGGCCAGCCGCCGGAACTGCTCCGCCTCCGCGGCCGTCACGGCGCGCGAGTCGGCCCTGGCCGCGCGCAGGGCCTCGGTGACCGCGGCCTGCAGCCGGGGCCCCGTCGGCGGCCGGTAGGCCTGGCCGCGCGCCTGGCCCGGGCAGAGCGCGTTGGCCAGCCGGGCGGCCACCGTCACGACCGCGTCCATGTGACTGGTGAAATTCATTTGACCGGTTACGTCCTAGCTTCTAGCCTCGTCACTATCTAAAGTCTAATTGCCAGTCACGTGGAGGTGCTTGTGATCAGCGACGGCACGGCAGCGGCCGGGACTCTCAGCCGGGCGGCGGCCCTGGCCTGGATGGAGCGCTGGGATGACCAGCAGCAGGTCTACCTGCCCGACCGGGAGGAGCGCTTCACCGCCCTGATCGACGCGGTAGCAGAGGCGGCCGGACGTCCTGACCCGCTCGTGCTGGATCTGGGGTGCGGGCCCGGGTCACTGGCGGTGCGCCTGCTTGACCGGCTGCCCGAGGCGACGGTGGTGGCCATCGACACCGATCCCGTGCTGCTGGCGCTGGGGCTGGCGGCATGGTCAGGCCGGCCGGGCCTGCGGTTCGCTGATATCGACCTCAGGATCCCCGGCTGGAGCCGGGGACTGCGACTGGACCGCCAGGCTGACGCGGCAGTCAGCACGACGGCGCTGCACTGGCTGGCCGTTCCTGAGCTCACGGCGATGTACGCGGAGCTGATCACGGTCCTGCGGCCTGGCGGAGTGCTGCTGAATGGCGATCACCTGGAGGAGGACGAGAAGACCGCGCCCACGCTCGCCCGTCTCGGCAGTGCGCTGATCGCCAGGGAGGAGCAGCGGCGCTTCCCCGGCGGCCACGCCGAGAACTGGGCTGACTGGTGGACCGCCGTGCTGGCCGACCCGGCCCTCGCCGCGCAGCGGGCCGAGCGCGACCGCCGCCGGCACAGCTCCGATCACCACCAGCCGGAGACGCTCCGGCTGCGCAGCCATGTCACCGCCTTGCGGGCAGCAGGGTTCGCCGAGATCGGCACGCTGTGGCAGCGCGGATCCAGCCGGCTGCTCTGTGCCGTGGCCGGCTAGCGGCCCGGCCGCCGTCCGGTGCCACGGCCGGCTGGCGGCTGGCACGTGGCGCGATGCCTACGACCGTGTCACGATGACCGGCTCGCTGGCCGAGAGCCCGTGGGACACCGTGGCCAGCAGGACAGCCCGCAGCACCCGCTGCCCGGCCGCTGGGACCCGGATGGTGAACGTGGTCGCGGGACCTGGCCCGAGCCGGTGGCTTCGCGCGCTCTCCCAGAAGCCGTCGGTCCTGACCTGCAGGAGGACGACGTCACCAGGGGCCGCGTACTGGCAGCTGACCGTCAGCACGTCGGTCCGCGGCCCTGGCCCGGCGGTCACTGCGACCGACACCCGCGGCACGACGATGACCAGCACCGCCTGGCTTTGCGTGCGGTCCGGGCCGGTCAGCCGGAACCAGGTGTTCACGGTGATCGCCGGCGTGGCCAGCGCGGCATTACCCTCCGGGCTGGTCAGCATCTGCCCCGCGGGCTGCCAGCCAGCCGGGCCAGCGTCTCGCCGCAGCAGGCGCACCAGCTGGCCGGCCACCGGCCGGCCCTGCCCGGTGAGCTCGGCGTTTATCTCATCGGAGGATCCCGCGGCAATCCACCGCTGCCGGAGGGCGATGGTCAGCCTGGTGGCAGGCGATGCCGCCGGCCGGTTGCGCTGGGCGCTCGCGGAGGAGGATGCCGAGGCGGTTCCAGGCGAGCGGCTGCCGGGGGAGGCCTGGGAAGCGGACGGGGCCGGCGAGGTGGCGGGAGCGCCCGCAGCCGGCCGCGGATGCGACGGGGGCTGGTGCCTGGCGTCGGGCACGCCGATGAAGCCCAGGACCTGGTAGGCCGCATGCTGGACCTGCGCGGGCAGGATTGCCGCGTAGGCAGCGCCGATACATCCCGCCAGCGCGAGGACGGCGGCGGCGGCGAGCGTGCGCGCCCGGTGACGATGCCGGAGCACGGGCACGGGACCCGGCTGGCGGACCGCGCGGTACATCGCCAGCACGGCTGCCTCGCCGTCCAGCTCACCCTCGCCCGGCGCCCCGGTGAGTACGTTCACCAGCAGGTCAAGTGCCGGGCCAGCGGGGACCGGGTCGCCGGGCAGTTCCGTCGTCATCGCTTCACCTCCCTCAGCGCGCGCAGGACAGGATTGGCGGGCGCCGACGGCCGGCCAGCGAGATTCTGGCCGGCCGTCAGTGCCGGGTCGGCGGCCAGCGACGGCAGTGCCGGGTCGGCGGCCAGTGAGGGCAGTGCCGGGTCGGCGGCCAGTGAGGGCAGTGCCGGGTCGGCGGCCAGTGAGGGCAGTGCCGGGTCGGCG
>Ga0181523_10000161_pt1 | contig 72208 bp, 48 predicted proteins | sample PEATcosm2014_Bin_43_FD_119752 | JGI IMG/M metagenome (GOLD analysis project Ga0181523, IMG submission 119752) | Peatland microbial communities from MTU Mesocosm Facility, Houghton, MI, USA - PEATcosm2014_Bin05_30_metaG | ecosystem: Environmental > Terrestrial > Soil > Wetlands > Peat | place... | reverse complement strand
TACTACTCCGCTTCACTATTCTACTTCTGGGCTGCTGTCGCAACCAAACCACTAGCGGGCACAATGCCCTTCGCCAGTTGGTCATGCCGCGCCGCCAATGCTTCCGAGTCTTTCGCCTCCTGCGCATAGACTTTTGCGAAGTGGCGGAAGTGGCTGGTGCACAAGCACGAAATCCCCTGTTTGGATTCCACGGTTGCAGGCTGCGTGGCCAGGAAGTCCGCTTGCGCAGAGAACTCTTGCGCCTTGGCGTTGAGGCGCACTGCCTTCTCGCGATAATACGCTGCGATCTTCTCGTGATCGGAAGGCGTTTGGGCTGTCGCCAGCAGTGTCTTCAGTTCCCTTTTGTTGAGCGTCGTGCCGCTGTCCGCGGCCATTGCCAGGCCGCTCAAAAGCATCAGTGAAACCGCAACCACGGTAACTAGGCGTACAGCCCTGTTTAGACTTTTCATGTTTCTCCACAAGACCGAAGCGTTTCGCTTCGCGTCCTGCCTCCATCTGTAAAGTATTCCGACCGGCATGAAAAAGGCATAAAAGTCGCGCCCGCACGCTTGCAGCTAAGGAGTACGCGCTTGCTTCGAGGGCAAGCAACTTAGGGTAACTACCGCAGTTACCTTAGGTTATTCCCCGCTGCGCTGTGGAGAATTCAAAACGTTTATCAAGGTCAATCAAACATTTGATCGGAATCTTCACGGGTTTTTCATGCGACGCACCTTATCGTCCCACCACACAAGTTTTGGATTGTGGCCGCTTCGAGTCGCACAAACGGTCAGTGCTTACGAATTACTTATGAAGCATTTACACCGTCTTTACGGCTGGTCCGGTGCAATAGACAACCAGTGAAATAAGGGGGCACATGAAGCCGGTCTCAAGGAAGACAATGCGGGGTACAAAAAGCCACACGAACTGTCCCGGCCAGAGAATAACCGCACTAGCGGTTTCGCAAACAACGGGAGAGGACAAGAAAGAAATGAGCACTTTGCTGCGGAAGGTCGCGCTGCCGGCAGTTCTTTTTTCGTTGTGTAGCTGGGGTCTTATGATCGCCCAGGCCCCTCGTTGCGCTGCCCAAACACGGGAGCAGTCCCCAACTCAGCCTCAACCTCCGGCCGAGACGCAACTGGCAAAGCTGAACGAAGCAGCGTTGCCCGCGCCAGCCGGAACGGCGGCCGACGCGGGAACACCCGCGACCACCGCACCTAGCCCAGCGGCCACGGTGGCGGAGCCTGCAATACCGTCCGCGGTGGCGCGTGAGTTGGAGATCATGAAGGCCCGCATCGAACAGCTCGAAATGGAACTGAAAGCTCACGGGACCGTTTCCGACATGCCGCCTGCACCGCCTGCTTTGGCAAAAGCAACCGATCCAGCGCTGACTACGGCGCCGGCTCAACCGCAGGACCAGCCGGCATCCGCGGTTCCGGCTGCGGCGCCCGAGAAGCCAGCCAAGACAGTGCCCTTCGCCTTCGCCGATTGGAGTTGGATGAACGGCAGTCCGCACAACAAGGACGCGGTCTGGGATTCGAAGTTCTTCACTCCTGAAATCAGATTTGACACTGACTATGTGAGCAGCTTTAACCATCCCTCGGATGACACGCTGGGTGGCTCGACCGAGATTTTCCGGTCGAACGAAGTCCAGGTAGAGCAAATCAGCTTCGGCGGTGATTTCCACTGGCAGAACGTTCGCGGCAGGGTCCTGACCATGGGCGGAATGTTCGGTGTTACTACACCGCGCAACGACGGCAGCGTGGGGCGTGGCCAATGGGATCTCCGGGGCGCGTATAAATATTTCGCTGAAGCCTACGGAGGATACCACTTCGACGTTAGCCATGGCCTCAACGTCGACGCGGGGATCTTCGTCTCCTACATCGGCCTGTTTAGTTATTACAATTTTGATAACTGGGCCTACCAGCCGTCCTACGTGTCGTCTAACACGCCCTGGTTTTTTAATGGTGTCCGGGTGCAGTGGTTCCCTACTGACAAACTTAAGATTGAGCCGTGGTTCATCAACGGATGGCAATCGTATGCCCGGTACGGCAACCGGCCCGGCCTGGGAGGACAGATTTTGTACCGGCCTAATCCGTGGCTCTCGTTCGTCTTTAACAACTACGGCATGGGTGAAGATACACTGGGCCTTAACGGCAAGCGCTCGCGTATCCACACGGATGACAGCATCGAAGTCAAATACTACGACCATCCAGAGAGAACCATGGACAAAATGGCGTTCACGGTCACCGGCGATCTGGGATGCGAATACGGTGGGGGAGTGGCTTGCTTTGGAAATAGGACGGTCCAGACCCCGACCGGACCCTCGGTCAACTACAAGCAAGTCTTCGCGGGATGGATGGCGTACGACCGCACGTGGTTCAAGAAAGACTTGTACGCAATCACGCTGGGTGGCGGCGTATTGGACAATCCAGGGCGCTATCTGACGCTGTTGCAACCGATCAATGGAGCGGATGCGGTTTCCGGATCACCCTACTTCCCAGCGTTTCCTGGGGCAGTGTACAAAGCCTGGGATACGACGGCCAGCTTCTATTACATGCCCAAGCAGTACATTAGTTTCGTTTGGGAGTTCGGTTATCGCCACGCGAATGTGCCGTATTTTACGGGCCGTGGTGGGATAACGCCTCCGGCCGGCAACAATGGTGCTCCTGGCGACTATGTCTGCATGGACAATAGTTCGACTGGCTTTGGGTGGACCACGAACCCCGCCAATCCCATTGACCCCAACGGCGGCAACCTCGGCAACGCCCAAGCGTACTGCAACGGGACTGGGGGCGGCAATACGACTGTTGCGCACGGCGGCCTCTGGACACCAGATCTACGAAAAGATGAACCCAGCCTCAGGATGGCCATCATGGTCAAGTTCTAATTCAGGCGAGGCTAGGAATTTTCCTGGTGTGGAGACAACGATGCACGCGAAACCAAACTGGAGCGGCGTTCGGGATCTGGATCGAACTCTGGCGCCGCTCCTCGGGCCCTCCCTTCTTACTGCCCGTCGACGGCATTCAGTTCTACGGGACGCCGTTCCAGCAGGTTCCTTAGGTGTCCAACGCAAGTGAACGGCGATTCAATTGAGTTTGCGATTGTTTCGTGCATGGCGCCCCGACCCAAAGTGGCAATGCGCCATGCTACTTGCGGAAGATAGTGTTTGTTTGTCGTGGCATGTTTGTCGCGGCGGAGAGGAAGTCCTTATGAACGATGGAAATCTGCGACTCGGTCTTTTTCTCGGCTGCCTGGTCTTATTGCCGATTCTGGGCGGCTGCAACGGGCCTGCCGATGCGGCGGCGGAAGCGCCGCCTCCCGCTAACGTCGTTCCCGACGTGGATCTCAACCTTTTCACGGTTGACCACCCAGAACACTTCCCGCTGGCTACAGCCACGGCGCATCCCACTAGTTCTGAGTTAGTGGTCACGGGCGTGGTTACCCCCGATGTGTCGCGCAATGTCCCGGTGGTCTCGCTCGCCTCCGGGCGGGTCGTGGCGATTCACGCGCGACTCGGCGACACGGTGCAAAAAGGCCAGCTCTTACTAACGATTCGCAGCGACGATGTTGCGGGCGGTTTCGACGCCTATCGCAAAGCCGTCGCCGACGAGTTGCTGGCGCGCAAACAGTTGACTCGAGCCGTGGACCTGTTTGCACACGGCGCCATCGCCGAGCAAGACCTCGAGGTGGCACAGGACACTGCGGATGACGCCAAAGTCACCCTCGAGACCGCGACCGAGCATCTTCGACTCCTGGGCAACGATCCCAACAAGCCCGTGGGCATGGTGGATATCGTCGCTCCCACTACGGGCGTCATCACCGACCAGGAAGTTACGAACGCGGCTTTGGTGCAGGCGTACTCATCGCCCAGCCCGTTTACGATTTCAGACGTCTCGTCAATATGGATTCTCTGCGACGTGTACGAGAACGACATGGCCCATGTGCGGCTTGGCGACACAGCGGAGATCACCCTGAATGCATATCCCGATCATATGTTCAAAGGCAGGGTCAGCAACATAGGCATGATCCTCGATCCGAACATTCGCACCGCCAAGGTCCGAATAGAAGTTCAGAATCCAGGCAACATGCGGCTCGGCATGTTTGCGAAGGCGACCTTCCGCGGTCAAACCACGGAAATGCATACGGTGGTCCCGGCATCGGCCATCCTGCACATGCACGATCGCGATTTTGTATTTGTCCCTGTACCCGACAAGAAGTTCCGGCGCGTGGGGGTGGTTAGCGGAGATATTTTGTCGGATACCTCGAATCTGCAAGAAATCAAGTCCGGGCTGACACCGGGGCAACAAGTAGTTACGAACGCATTGGTATTGGACCACGTGCTGGCGCAGTGATGGCTAAGCAGCGGAGAGGAAAACGGTAGACAGGAAATGATCCGCGCCCTCGTAGATTTCGCCCTGAACAACAGGTTTGTGGTGTTGGCAATCGCCACCTTGTTGCTCGCCTGGGGAGTTATCTCGTTTCATAACCTGCCGGTGGAGGCCTATCCCGACATCGCCGACAACTACGTTACTGTCATTACGCAGTGGCCGGGCCGCTCCGCGGAAGAAGTCGAGCAGCAAGTTACGATTCCAATCGAAATACAAATGGCCGGAATGCCGCACATGACCTTTCTGCGCTCCGAGTCCATTTTCGGCCTGTCGTTCGTGATCATGATCTTCGACGACAGTTCGGTGAACGACTGGAATCGTCAGAAGGTGCTGGAGAGACTGACCCAGGTCAATCTTCCTCCTGGACAAAATCTGCAACCTCAAATCGGCACCGACTGGAGCACCACCGGCCAGATTTACTGGTACACACTGAGAAGCACAAATCCGCGGTATGACCTGATGGAGTTGAGGTCGATCGAAGATTGGGTTCTCCTCAAGCAATTCAAGTCCGTTCCCGATGTGGTGGACGTTTCCGACTTCGGGGGCACGGTGCGTGAGTACCAGGTGCGGGTTGATCCCAACAAGCTGGTGTCGTACGGCCTTAGTATCGGACAGGTCGAGCAGCAACTGGCCAACAACAACATCAACGCCGGCGGCAGCTTTGTGGAAGAAGGCCTGCAGCAGATGAACGTGCGCGCACTCGGGCTCTTCAGCAGCGTGCAGGACATCGAGCAGACCGTCCTGAAAACGCAGACGGGCACGGCGTTGCGGGTGAAGGACATTGCGGACGTGGTACAAGGTCCAAAAATCCGCCTCGGCCACATGGCTAGAGCCAACCACATGCAGGACGGGCGCATCATCGATGAGCCCGACGTCATTCAAGGCGCGGTGCTGATGCGCAAAGGAGCGGAAGAACAACCCACGCTCGATGCCATCCACCAGAAAGTGGAGCAGCTCAATAACGGCATTCTGCCTCCGGGCGTGAAGGTCGTTCCCATGCTGGACCGCAGTGATCTGCTGCGCTACACCACGCACACGGTGATGGACAACCTAGCGGAAGGAATGATTCTGGTGACGATCATTCTCTTTCTCTTTCTGGGGAATGCTCGGGCGGCTTTCATCGTGGCGCTTACCATTCCGTTTTCTTTGCTATTCGCCTCCATCTGGCTTGACCTGAGCAAGATTCCCGCCAATCTCTTGTCGCTGGGTGCGCTGGATTTCGGGATGGTGGTGGATGGCGCGGTGGTGATGGTCGAAAACATCGTTCGACACATGAGCCGCCGGCAAAGCAATCTTCCGACGTCGGGGCGCATCACGGTGACCGTGAAGACTCCGGCCCAGGCCATCCGCGAAGCGGCTCACGAGGTGCAGCGGCCGGTATTCTACGCGATCGCCATCATTATTACTGCGTACATGCCGATCTTTACTCTCCAACGAGTGGAGGGCAGGTTGTTTCGGCCCATGGCCCTGACTGTGGCTTTCGCTCTGCTGGGTGCGCTGACTTTTTCGATTTTGATCGCGCCGGTTTTGGCCAGCGTGTTGTTTCGCAGTGGAGTGCGCGAGTGGCACAACCCGGTCATGGCCTATGTGACCGAGCGCTATCGCAGGCGGCTACGCTGGTGCCTTGGGCATCGAGTACTTACGGTCGGCGTCGGTGTGGCGACGCTGGCGGCAAGCCTGATCCTGTGGTTCAGCGGAATCATCGGCTCGGAGTTTTTGCCGCATCTGGACGAAGGCGCCATCTGGGCACGGGGCACGCTGGCGAACAGCACCAGTCTTACAGAAGGCGAGAGGTTCACGACCAGCGCCCGCTATGTCTTCGCGTCGTTTCCGGAAGTGACGACCGTCGTATCCCAGGCTGGCCGGCCGGATGACGGAACTGACACTGGAGGATTCGGCAACACAGAATATTTTGTCGACCTGAAGCCGCACGACCAATGGCGGCCGGTATTTCATAAGGATAAAGAAGAACTGATCGCCGCCATGGACCGCGAGCTGGAAAAGAGATGCCCGGGGGCGATCTGGAATTTCTCGCAGCCGATCGAAGACAACGTCGGAGAAACCTTGACCGGCACCAAGGGTTCGCTGGCCTTCAAGATTTTCGGCGACGACCTGAAGACTCTCGAAGAGAAGGGTGAGGAAGTCACTAACGTCATGTCGGCCATCCCCGGCATGCATGACGTCAAGCTGTTGCGCGATTTCGGCCAGCCCAATCTTGACATCACCATCGACCGCAAGCAGGCGGCACGCTTTGGCATCAATGTGGCCGACATACAAGACGCCGTCCAAACGGCTGTGGGCGGGAACGCCGTTAGTCAAGTGCTCCAAGGGGAAGCACGCTACGACGTCGTGGTGCGCTATCAGGAGCCCTACCGCAAAACCCAGGACGCCATCGCGAGGGTTCGGCTGCTTTCCCCCAGCGGGGAGCGAGTATCTCTGGCGCAGTTGGCGAAAGTCGAGGTCAAGGATGGCGCGTATGACATCTTTCGCGAAGGCAACGGCCGTTACCTGGCAATCACCTTCAACGTAAGAGGCCGGGATCTGGGGACCACGGTGGAAGAGGCGATCAAACAGATCGGCGAAAAAGTGAAGATGCCGCCGGGCTATACCGTCGGTTCATCGGGCGAATACGAGAGCGAAAAACGCGCGGAAGCACGCTTGCTGGTTATCGTGCCCATAACCATCCTCGTGATCTGCATCATCCTGTACACGATGTTCAAGTCGATGAAGTGGGCGCTGCTCATCCTCACCAACGTGGCCATGGCGCGAATCGGCGGCCTGGTGGCTCTTCTGGTGACGGGTACGCATTTTAGCGTGTCGTCGGGCGTTGGCTTTCTGGCGCTTTTTGGGGTTTCAGTACAGACCGGAGTCATCATGCTCGAATACATCAACCAGCTTCGCGCGCGGGGCTACACCATAGTAGATGCCGCGATCGAAGGCGCCGTGCTGCGGCTGCGCCCCATCATGATGACCATGCTGGTGGCAACTCTGGGATTGTTGCCGGCAGCTCTTTCCCACGCCATCGGCTCCGACTCGCAGCGGCCATTCGCGATCGTTATCGTCGGAGGACTTATCTCAGACTTAGTCATGAGCATTGTTCTATTGCCCACGCTTTATGTTTGGTTTGCAAGCGAACGCGATGAACTCCCGGAACCGGAGGGGTCCATTGAGGCCTAAGATGAGAGCTGAAATCGTCAAAGCTGAGACCGTGTATTCCCGGTTGAGCAAATGGCCGCTGCAGGGACTGGCAGCGGTCCTGCTAGCCGCTTTTCTGTTTACGCCCTCGGCTAAATCGCAGACCCAGGGCCCGGTCCGAATCACGCTGGACGAGGCCGTTCAGATGGCTCTGCAGCACAACCACAATATGCTGGCCATGATGACCACGATCCAGCAGAGCCAGGCGGAAGAGATTACGCAAGGCCTGCGCCCGAATCCCGCGCTCTTTGCGGACTGGGAATATTTGCCTCTCGGCTCGCCTTCGCATCAAAACTCGAACCTGTATGGCGGTGAATCCACCAGCCAATATCTGCAAAACAACACGGAAGGCGACATCGGCCTTAGCTACTTAATTGAACGTGGCGGAAAGCGCCGTGACCGCTTGCAAGCGCAGAAAGATATAACCGCCCAGACCCGCTCGCTGGTGGCGGATAACGGGCGTGGCCTTACGTTTCAGGTTGCCACCCTGTTTTACAACGCCCAGCTTGCCGAATCGTGGCTGGAGCTGGCCGAGAAGGACGTCAAGAGCTTTCAGCAAACTGTGGACATCAGCGAGCATCAATACAAGGTCGGCGGCCTCAGTGAGAACGACTACCTGATGATCAAGCTGCAGTTGTTGCAATTCGAAAGCGACGTCGAACAAGCGCAGTTGTCCAGGGTCCAATCGCTGTCGGACCTACGGCAGCAACTGGGATACGAGTCCGTGTCCGCGGATTACGACGTTGTCAGCTCCTTCGAATACCAACCCGTGAAGGCCAATCTTGACGACTTGCAGCTTAAAGCCTTGCAGAATCGCCCTGACCTGCGCGCGGCGCAGCAAGGTGTGACCGCCGCGAACAGCCAGTTGACATTGCAAAAGGCGATTGGCCATCAGGACGTCACCGTCCAAGCCAACTACTCGCACACTGGCGGAATCAATGCCGCTTCGTTTTATGGGAGCATTCCACTGGCCATCTTTAATCGCAACCAGGGCGAAATCGCGCGGGCGCGCTTCGCCATTACCCAGGCGCAGGAACAGGAGAAATTTACGAACGGTCAGGCCCTCACCGATGTGTACGATGCCTATCAGGGCCTGCGAAGCAATGACAAGGTGGTGCTGCTGTATATCTCCACTTATCTAGACGTGGCCACGCGGTCGCGCGATATCAGCGAATACGCTTATCGGCACGGCGGCCTCAGCCTGCTCAATTTCCTGGATGCGGAACGCAGTTATCGAGCTACCCAACTCGCCTATCGGCAAGCCCTCGCGTCGTACTTACTCGCGCTCGAGCAGCTTAAAGAAGCCGTGGGCGTGAGGACTTTGCCATGAGTTATGAGAGTCAGCCGGTTGCGGGCAACAGGACGAGAAGGCGATTGACCACAACCGACTTGAAAAAGGACTAACTCGACTACGACTTATAGGAGCGGGATCGTGAGTAAGCAGGAAGTGCGGGACCGGATTGCGGAGATAGGAATTATCCCCTCTATTCGCGTGTCTTCGACGGAAGACGCTTTGTTCGCGGCGGAAGCAGTTTCGCGCGGCGGCATCCCCATAGTTGAGGTCGCGCTTACCGTGCCTGAAGCGGTTAAGGTGATCTCGGACCTCGCAAGAAATGCTCCGGACGTGATGGTTGGCGCCGGCAGCGTGTTGGATGTCGAGACTGCCCGCCGCTGCCTGGATGCTGGGGCCCAATTCCTCACCAGCGATGGACTCGACCCCGAAACCGTGCAATTCGGGATGCGACAGGATGTAGTCGTCATTCCGGGAACACTTACTCCAACCGACATCATCGCAGCCTGGAAGCTGGGTCCGGAATTTGTAAAAGTTGTGCCGTGCGGGCAAGTCGGCGGCGCTAGTTATATCCGGGCTCTGAAACGGATGTTCCCAACCGTGCCGTTGATTGCCGCAGGCGGAGTGAATCAACAGACTGCGTCCAACTTTATCCTGGAGGGTGCGATTGCCCTGGGCATTGGCGGCGAGTTGATCCCGCGGGAATCCATAAGGCGGCGACAACCCGATCGTATCGCCGAATTAGCACGCAGGTTTATCGGTTTCGTTAGTAATGCTCGCAAAGATTCCACAGCAGCGCCAGCCTAGATGAAGTTAGCCCTTCAGGTTGGCGAAGATGAACCAGAGGAGGCATAACAATGGAATCAACGTTGGACCATGTAGTTTCGCAGATTAACGAGTCGTACACTTCGTCCGATCGCTCGTTGTTGGACACTGTGTCCCGCATGGAGAAGGACATCAACGATTTGATCGGAGCGCTCGCCCTGTTTGGCATTGGCCGCTGTTCCCGCTGCAGGCAATTCCTTCGGTCCGAGCCCGGAGTTTTCTTCGATTATGGCAAGACCGTCTGCTATCAATGCATTCCGGCTTGGTGGTCTTCGCTATCGGCACAAATCAGCGTCAGCGAACGCGAAACAATCGAAGGGAAGCTGGCGCCTTGGCTGCGAAAGTATCACCACGCACAGGTTGTCAAGGACGGCCCCGAAGCAGCCAACATTCATGAGGGTGACCTTCAGATTGTGACGACTTGTATCGAGTGCCGCGGCACTGGAAAGATACTGGAAGGAGAGCGCTGTCGCTTCTGTAACGGACTGGGCACGGTGCGCATTGTGGTACCGCAATAAGGGGATTGATCAAGACATCGCGCGCCGCGGGATCGGATTTTCCAGACGATCAGGATCTTAGCGTTAGAGGCGTCACCCATCTATTGGACGGGTAGGTAGTGTCTCAGTTTGAAATATCGGCCTTGGGTGGAAAGTGGACCTTTGGTTATTGGTCACACCGACAATGCGATGCGCAGATCGTGCCCAACCTCAATGCCATGCAACGTCGACTTCAGCTATTCTGAAGGACCTGGGATGGAGGTTTTGTAGCATGGCAAAGCTCGTGTATGGATTGAACCAGTCCCTCGACGGCTACGTCGACCACATGCGAATTGGCCCACCCAGTCCCGCGCTCTCCCGTCACTTCATCGAGCAGGCGCGCGGCCTGACGGGCGCAGTGTACGGTCGCCGCATGTACGAGATCATGCGTTATTGGGACGATGACCTTCCGGATTGGGACGCAGAGGATCGCGACTTTGCGGCGGTGTGGCGGAGCCAGAGGAAGTGGGTTGTGTCGCGCTCGTTGAAGTCGGTCGGCCCCAACGTCACACTCATCGAGGATGACTTCGAGGCGGCGATACGCCGGCTGAAGGCTCAGCTGGATGGGGAGATTGACGTTGCCGGACCAAATCTGGCAGGGAGCCTGACCAATCTTGGTCTGATTGATGAGTATCGACTCTACCTCCATCCCATCGTGCTTGGTCATGGGCAGCCATTCTTCGTCGGCCCCCGGCCGCCGCTCCGCCTTGTGGACAGCGAACGAATTGGCGAGGATGTGATTAGGTTGACGTACGTTCCTGCTTAATCGCGCGACTCACCCGGCGGACTGCGCCGACTCGTCAGGTGCGCTTTGGGTCGAACCCGAATTTCAAACTGAGACACTACCGACGGGTAGCTGAAGTTGTGTTCGACCTGGATTGTGATATTCTCGTGAGTCACCTAGAGGACTTCATGGCCCGCGCGGGCGCTTCCGTTAACCGTGTTCGATGGCGTAGCCGCAGCCTCCGGAGCGCCGGTCTTCGGTGACGACCTCGGCGACGGCTTTGAGATGTCGCAAGCAAGGCGCACATGGCTCCGGTCCTGGTGTGGCTGATTCTGGTTCTCTGCCTGCTGATCTCGCTTCTCAAATACACCTTCGCACTGATCCTGAAGTGGTCGGCCCCTGGAGCGACGGTCAAGAAAGACTTCACTTACCAGCCCACGGTAAGTGTGCTCATGCCTTGTTTCAACGAGGGCAAGACAGTCTATGAGACCATCGAGAGCATCAGCAACAGCAATTATCCTAATGACAAGTTCGAAGTGATCGCGCAAGACGACTGCTCGGTGGACGACAGCTACGAGTGGATGCTCAAGGCACAGCGTGACTTTTGCAACATACGAGTGAGAGTGGGTCGGAACACGGTCAACAGCGGGAAGGCGCGCACCGTTTGTAACGCCTTGCAGCACTCCACGGCGGAGCTGATGATCTCCATCGACTCCGATTGCATCTTTCATCCGGACGCGATCCGGGAACTGGCGGCTTGTTTCTCGGAGCCGAAGATCGGGTCGGTGGGGGGCAGAGTCGGAGTAAGAAATCCCAACGAAAACGCGATCACCGCGATCCAGACGTTCATCTACTATGCCGCGTTCCAGATCTACAAAGTGCCCGAGAACTGGACGCGCAGCGTCGGCTGCATCAGTGGATGCCTGTTTGCCATCCGGCGCGAGTTGTTGCTCGAGATCGAGCCCAAGATTCGCAGTCGTCACTGGTTCGGCATTCCCGTCAACCAGGGCGAAGACCGATTCCTTACTCATCAAACGCTGCTGCGCGGCTACGGGACTTACATCAACAACGATGCCCTATGCTGGACCACGGTGCCCTCGACGTTACCGGAACTTTTCAAGCAGCAGCTGCGCTGGAAGCGCAGCATCGTGCGCGATCTTTTCTACACGCTGAGGACGCTGCCCCAACACGTCTGGACGCTGCACCCCAACACCGTCCTCACGCTCGTGCTCACCCCACTTGGCGCGATCCTTGGGTTATTGGTGGCCCTCACCATGCTCTCCGGCAATCCGATGGAGTTGGCCGGTCCGGCGCCGCTGATTGGCTACATCGGTATTGGAGCAATCCTCAGTTGGGTAATCAGAAAGTACAGTGCCCGGGAAGCGGTCAATAACCCGCTCGCCTTCGGCGCTTACTTAGCCTGGTCGCTGGTCAGCAGTTTATTCATTACTACCTTGGCCCTGTGCACCCTGGACTCTAAGGACTGGGGCACGCGGACGAAGGAACAGGAGGTCGCCGATGGCGACGCCAGACGTTGAGACGGCAGAAGTCAAGAAAGTGCCAACTCGTGCCAAATCTCCCGTGATCCAGCCGATGCTGTATAAGTCGGTGGTCACGGTTTACCGTATCTTTGCCATCGTAACGCTCTACGCCGTGCTCGTCGGCGTGCTGGCCTACGGCTTCGTCATGGGCTTCTACGCCCTGAATACATCGTGGGCTGCGCCCGTCATTCTTTCTCCGGCCGACGATAAGAGTCTCGATTTTACCGAGAAGCTGGTCACCAGCCGGCAAACCCTCGAAGATCTCAACGTAGATAAGAAGCGGCTCGATGATGGCGTCCAAGAAATGACCAAGCACCGGGCTGCGCTGCTGGCGCTGGAGCCCGAACTTCAGGCCGCCATCAACCGCGAGAAACAACACAATCAAGCCGCCGGCCCTCAACTCATGGAACTCGACAAGCAGAAGCAGGCCGACAACCGGAAAACGCAAGCGGTCATGGCGCAAGTAAAGGAAGTAGAAGCCACCATCGAGAAAGATCTGGCGGCCGGCCTCATCACCAAGGGAGATGCCGCGACACAGCGAGCGGCGTTGAATCAGGCGGAGAGCACTTATACGGACAGCAAGATCGGCGAGATCCTGCTCACCGACAGCATTCTGGAGAAGACCACAACCGACACTAAGTCTTTGGACGTGCTCGACAAGCAGGCGGAACTGATATCGGAGATTGCGCAGCTCGACATTGCGATTGCCGTGGCGCAGAAGCAGATCTACGAAGAAACGAAACAGATCGACCGGCTGAAACAGGCTCTCGCCACGGCGAAGGAGACGCCCTATTACCTGAGCGTGTCTGGAGGTAACACCGTGTATTTTGCTTTTGTCCCCTATGACAACCAGAGCAACGCCTCCGTCGGCTCTCCGGTCTACGACTGTTACCTGAACATGGTCGTGTGCAAGAAGGTGGGCACCGTGAAGCAGATTTTCGCGGGCGAGGAACATGCCATACATCCCATCTTCAGGACCGACATTCGTGGCTTCCTGATCCAAATGCAGCTCGACCGCACCGAATCCGCGAAATCGAAAACCGTGTTCCTGAATCGCAAGCCGCTTTTCTTCTGACCTTCATCCTGAGGAGACGCCAGATGCTCTGGACTAAAACTACGCCCAAAACATTCAAACGAAACTGCACGGCAGCCCTCGCAATTGCGATGCTGCCGATCCCATCGGTTTTTGCGGCCGACGCGAAGAATCAGGATCAACAGGCTTATTGCAAATATGTAACTGAACAGGCCGCGGCGCAACGGGACCTGCTGCTTGCGCCGAATGCGGTTGTGGGAGTAACTCAGCCCAACACCGGCTTGCCCATGCAATTAGTGTGGGGAGCCTCTGGCAGCCTTTCCAGCATGAGGAAAGCCGGACTGACGATGGATGCCGCGCGCAAAAACTGTGAACTCTACAGCGCATCCACTTCTGTCCAGCAGGATATCCAATATGCCCTGCCAAGCATCGAAAAGCAGGCTCTGCAACACAGGTTAGGCCTGATACAACACGCGACGGAAAGCCTGGACCAGCTCATCGCAACCACCAGAAAGATGTTGGACACGCAGAACGTGACCCGCCCCATGGCCTTCGCCCTGCAAACTACGAAGATCAAGCTGGACACAGATCGAGCCGATACGCAGTCGAAGATTGCCGCTCTCTATACGCCTGCACTCAGTGACAGGCCGCTGAAGGAACTGGTCGCGGAGAAACAGAACGGAGAAGCGAGCGAGCAAAAGGCCCTGGACAGGCTAAATCGCCAGAATGACTGGGACGTGGCGCTTTCGGTGGGCGCGCACCAGCAGATCGATCCGTTGCTCGATACCAAAGGGGCCTACGGCGAGGTGACGGTCAGCTACAATCTCGCCAGCCACGCCATCAACAAACATCTGGACCGCGCCGCCAATGCCTACGACGATTGGAAAAAGGTTCAAGAAGGCGATGTCATCCGCAACGCTGAAATCCTCAAGCAGCAGGTGGTAGACGGCATTTCCGTACAGGACGCCAGGCTCAAAGCTCTCCGCGATGAACAGAAGCAAATCGAGAGTAACCTTGAACTCGTGCGCTCCGCGGAAACTTCCGCGGCCATCGACTTCCGCAACCAGTTGACCACAGCGCAATTGCTGCTGGAAATCGAGATCGGCGATTCCAGCTTTCGCCTCGACCGGCTGCGGGAGTTTCTGGGAAGGAATTTCTAGACGGATGCCGGCCTGTCTTCTCGCGCGATAACAAGCTCCGAGACGCGTTTGGATCTGGAAGCCGCGCTGAAAGCCAGTGTCCAAGATTGAGAAGCACGCCATCCATCGATTTTTTGGTTTGTAAAGATTCAAAATAGCGCACTAACCCCCGCCAGTTCTTCTTGACAGTCGCTCGCCCTGCTCTATGTAATCCGTAGCCAGATGCCTCGGCTCTGCCGGAGCATACTGGTCTTCATTTTTTCTTAAGCCAGTGTTGTTTACGAGGGAGTACAAACTCTGCACTGGAGGGCCCTAGATGTTTGTTCGAAAGTTAGCCGTGCTGTTGCTGCTGCCGGTGTTTTTCGGTCCGCTCGGGTTCGCGCAAGGCGGAGCCACGGGCGCCATAGCTGGCGTGGTCCAGGATGTCTCTGGAGCCGCAATTGCGAACGCCAAGGTGACCGTCACGAGCGAGGCCACCGGCGAACAACTGCGTCAAGTAACCACCGACTCATCCGGCTTGTTCACTGCCACACTGTTGCCCGTAGGCACGTACACGGTGGAAGTGAACGCCACGGGCTTTCCTGCCACCAAGTTTTCCGGCGTGGTGGTGCGCATCACGGAAACCACGCGCATGACCGCGGTTATTAAAACGGGGGTGGTGAGGGAAATTGTGGAGGTCCAGTCCGAGGTGGAGCAGGTCAATACGACCGACGCCACTACGGGCGAATCGCTGGGGGCGCAGACGATTACCGATCTTCCTCTGGCTACGCGAAACTTTCAGCAGCTGCTGACGCTTTCCGCGGGCGCTTCCTCCGATTTGAACGGCGCGTCGCAGCTCGGCCGGGGCGCGGTCACCATGCACGTGAACGGCGGGCGGGAAGACAACAACAACTATCTGATCGACGGCATCACGGTCGCTGACTACGCCTTCGGCGAATTGACCTACACGCCGCTACCAAGCCCGGACGCGGTCGAGGAGTTCAAAGTCAGCACCAGCCTCTACGACGCCACCCAGGGACGCAACGGTGGCGGCAACATTAACGCCACGCTCAAGAGCGGAACCAAGGAGTTTCACGGCGATCTTTGGGAGTACTTCCGCAACACGGATCTGGACGCGACCGACTACTTTCTGGGCAAGGTTCAGGTCAAGCAGAACATTTTCGGCGGCGACTTTGGCGGGCCGATCGGCCCTAAGGCCAAACTGGGATTCTTCTACGTGAACGTTCAGGGCACGCGCCAGCGCAGCGGCGATTCGCCGGGCACATTCATCAACAGCCCGAGCGTTCCCGTGCTTCCCACCGCGCGCGACCAGACCACGCTGCTCAACACATTCTTTTGCGGTGCACCCTGTGGCGGAAATACCGCGACGTCCCTCGATCCGGTCGCACTGGCGTTGCTGAACGTACAGGGCACGCAGTTCGGTCCGGGCGTGGGTGGGGGCTGGCTGTTCCCCAGCGTCGCTGGCACGCCCGGATTTACCAATGGTCAACTCAACACTGGCTCGCTGGTGCTGACCCGTCCCGGCAGGTTCACGGACAACCAGTTCACCGAATCGTGGGATCGCGAATTCCACAGCGGGAAAGACCGTCTGTCAGAGCGCTTCTTCTATTCCAATTCCGACACCTTCCAGCCCTTCGGAGCGGACTCTTTCGGGATCCAGACGGGCGGCCAGCCCGGCGTGAACAACCTGAACTTCCCTTTGGATATTCCCCTGCACAGCCGCTTTGGCAGCATCACCGAAACTCACTTGTTCAGCAATACTCTGATCAATGAATTCCGTTTCGGCGTCAACGTCATTAGTGACAAACTGAATAACCAGGCGCCTATCACTGGGGCTGACATCGGCATCAATCTGCCGACCGCCAACCAAGATCCCAACATGTACCGGCTGCAGTTCGGCACCTGGGCTTTTGGGGCATATCCCACCCAGCTGCAATCCGCGCTCTCGGATAACTATAGCTGGCTGGACACGGTAAGCTGGACCAAGGGTAAGCACCAATTCCGCTTCGGCGGGGAGATTGACCGCGTCGCGATGCGCCGCAGCTTGCCCATTGCCGACAATGGACTCGTGTTTTTCGCTCCGACTGCGCCCGGCTACGCCACGGACTTCCAGAGTTTTCTGGCTGGCGCTCCCTTCTTCGGCGAGGGCGGTGGCGGCCTCGGCAACCACGACTACCGCATTCCCGGCTTCGCCTGGTTCGCGCAGGACGACTATCGGGTGAGTAAGACACTCACTCTCAACCTTGGTCTCCGAAACGAAATCCTCGGTGCGCCCTATGACACGCTCTGCCATACCGGCAACACCGATCCCGAACTGGCGAACACTACCGGGCAGCCCTATGTCTATCCCAAGTGCATCAATAAATTCGGGCTCTCGGGCATCAGCGGAACGCTCAACCAGGCAGGACTCGACAACGAGTACACCGAGGTTTGGGAACCGCGCATCGGCTTCGCCTACGACGTGGCCGGCCGTCATACCACCTCGATCCGCGCGGGCTATGGCATTTACAGCGTCCGCGAAGATTTGGGAGCGGTAGACAATCTCGCCATCGTTCCTCCGGCTTATCCGTTCGGCGTTAATTTTTTGCCCGGGGCCGGCAGCCTAGCCAATTTGTTTGAGCCCAGCGCTACCTTCCAGGGGATTCCGCCTCTGGGTTCGCCACCGTCACAAGCTTACGTGCCCACGGCTGCGATTGCTCAGGGTTTCACGGCGGCTATTGGCAGCCCCACGCCCTGCACGTATACCAATCCTGCTCAAGTCGAGTTGTGCTATCCGGAATTCTCCGGCAACGTGAATAGTTTGATCCAACTCTCGGTTCCGCTGCATTGGGTTGCAGGCACGACGCAGCAGTGGAACCTCACAATTCAGCAAGAGCTCGGACACGACTGGTTCATGGAACTCGGCTACGTCGGCACGAAAGGCACGCGCTTGCGCTCCACTTTCGATCCCGATCAAGCCACGCTGGCCACGCCGCAGAATCCGGTCACTATTTCGGGAGCCGGTTGTGCCAATCTGCAGACCCAAGGTCTGTCGTGCCAGATCGTGGATTCCACTGCCGAAAACGTGAGCGCCCGTGCGCCCTATCTCGGCATTGCGCCAGCTGACTTCGAGGACTTTGCGCCCAACTCCGACTCCCACTACAACGCGCTGCAGGCCACCCTGGCCCACCACTTTGGCAAAGGGCTGTATTTCCAAAGTGCCTACACCTACTCCAAGTCAATTGACGATGTCTCCACCGCATCAGTGGCGTTCCTTACCCGGGTCAACGATCAAAACAACGCGCGCGACTCTCGCGGCCTCTCCGATTTCGACCGGCGGCACCGCTTCGTGACCAGCGCCGCCTACCAATTGCCTTTCTTCGATCACGCTACCGGTTTAACCAAGGGAGCGCTGGGCGGCTGGGAGGCTAGCGGCGTAATCATCCTGCAATCCGGGGCGCCCTTCACAATCTTCGATCCGAGTGGAGGCAGCGCCTATGCTCTGGCCAGCCCGTCGGCAACCGCCACTTTCAGCTCAGGATTCAGTTGCGCCAATGCTCCCAGTTCGGGCAGCATCCGCTCGCGGCTGGCCAACTGGGTGAACCCCAATGCTTACCAGCCCGATCCGCCGGCGACGCTTTCCGACGACACCAGCAGCGATGCAACGGTCTATGGCAACACTCCGCGCAACTGCATCATTGGACCGCCGCAGAAGAACGTGGATCTCACTCTCGGCAAGACGTTCAAGCTGGGAGAACGGCAGGATCTGCGATTCCGGACGGACTTCTTCAATCTGTTCAATCATCCATCGTTCGCCGATCCGCCGGCGACTTCGGTGTCGGCGGCGGGGGGCGGGTCTGCGCCCATAACCTCAACCGTGGGCACGCCGCGGCTGGTTCAGTTTTCTTTGAAGTATTCGTTCTGATATGCTTCGAGGTCGCTGCTAGTGTGGGGACGGGCGCCTTCGGCCGTCCAAGCCGAGCGAAGCTCGGCGCTTTCTGTCGCCACCGCAACTCTGATTTGCTATAACCGGAATGAGGCAAACTGCATGAAGCTGAGAAGCGGCCTTTTGACGCTGCTGGGCGTGGTGCTGGCCGGACCGGCCGTGTTTCACGGGCAAACCGGTCAAGGGCAGCCGGGCAATGTCGTCCGCTACACCACCACCATCGACAACGTGAAGTATCTGTTCGCTACGGCCGAGCCGGTGGCGCGCCTGAAGTCCGGCGACATCCTCGACACCAATACGCTGGACTGCTTCGGGAACGCGCTCCGGAAGCCCGGCGACACGCTCAGCATGTCCAAGGGCGACAATCCGCTGGCCGGGCCATTTTTCGTCGAGGGCGCGGAGCCGGGCGACACGCTCGCCGTCAAGATCCTCGATCTCGAAGTCGATGGCGACACGGGCGTGGGCGCGTTCGCTCCCGGATTCGGCGCCATCAACGAGACCAACTACACTCCCATGCTGCATCCGCCGCTGCCCGAGCGCGTCTGGTTTTATCACATCGATCACGCGGCCAACGCGGCCTTATTCAAGGCGCTCGATTCCGATTTCTCGGTGAAGATTCCCCTGCATCCTTTCTTCGGCTGCATCGGAGTGGCCCCGGCCAATGGCGAGGCGCGAAGTTCCGTCGTCCCCGCGGAATTTGGAGGCAACATGGACTCGCCCGAGGCCAGCGTGGGCAACACCGTATATTTCCCGGTGAACGTCAAGGGAGGACTGTTCTACATCGGCGACGGCCACGCCGCCATGGGTGACGGAGAAGTCGCCGGCACCGCCATCGAGGTTCCACTAAAGGCGCGCGTGCAGTTAAGCGTGATCAAAGGCCGCACCATCGCCTGGCCCCAATTCGAGAACGACGAAGCCATCATGACCGTAGGCGCGTATCGCCCTTTGGATGATGCGCTGCGCATCGCTTTCACCGAACTTGTGCACTGGATCCACAAGGACTACGGCTTGTCGGAACTTGATGCTTATGAGCTGCTGTCGCAAGTCGCGAGGATTCATCTCAACGAGATGGTGGATCCGAACTACGTGGTGGTCGCCTCGATAGCGAAGAAATATCTGCCCCCGAAAAAGAAGTAGGGATGGAAATCTGCGATCCGGCTGAAAGCTGGCTCTCGCGAGTCCCGGCAGGCAATTCGGATTCCACCATCTAAGTTAATGTAAGTTGACTAACCCTGTCCCTTCGATTCCTCATGGAATCTTCTGTGCGCCTATCAGTTCCAGCGCAAGCGCGGCTAACTCGACGTCCTCTTGCGAAGAAAGGCCGCTGACTGCGACTGCGCCGGCAACTTCGCCATCCTTCCAAATGGGAAGACCGCCGCCCCAGCCAACGAATCTGGAGTCTCCGTAGTAGGCAATGTCGTAGCCTGTTTCGGGATGCCGGACTTTGTCTCCGATTTCCTGGGTAGGTTTGCGAGCGCGGGCAGCGGTCCATGCCTTGTTGATGGCTATGCCTACGGAGGGCAGCAGCACGCCATCCATGCGGGCAAAGGCGATGAGTTCACCATGCGGATCGGCGACGGCGACGGCCACCGACTTCCGCAACTGCGCCGCTCTTTCGACGATCAGGTCGATGATCTTCCTGGCTTCGGCGTAGTCGATGACGGGGATATTTCTCATGCGGAAGAGAGATAGATGTTGTGACACTTGCCGCTGGCGAAAGAGCACCTCAGCAAACATTAAAAAACCGGACTGGGCATAATGCCCAGTCCGGTTCGGGTAGTACAACTCAGAATTTAAACTTCAAGGCAAACTGAATCAGACGCGGGTTGTTTATCGTCGAGGTGACCGTTCCGAAGCCGTTTGCGGCGGGATTGGTTATGTTGCCGTTTACGTCCAGCGTGGGATTAAAACCCGTGCCGGGGGGGCCAAACTGCGGGTGGTTGAACAGGTTGAAGAACTCGGTCCGGAACTCAAGACCGTACCTTTCGGCAAAGACGACATGCTTGAAGATGGCGAAATCAAAGTTGTCGGCTCCGTTCTGCCGGAGTGTGGGATCCACACGCGACTCGGTACCGTAACCCCATGCTGGCGGGGTTCCAAAGCAGCTGACATTAAACCACTCCGCAACGTGACCGCCGCCCGCTTTTTTGTCGCATCCGGCTACCGCGTCGGGACGTATGCCTCCAACGCCAAAGCCCGCACCTTCCAGAGCAGTAGCACCCCCGGACCAGGAAATCTTGAGCGGGAAACCACGTTGGAAGGTGGTGATGCCGTCGACTCCCCACCCGCCCACAACCTTGTCCGCCGCCCCTGACAGATTGGAAGCAAACATCTTGCCGTGGCCAAAAGGAAGATCGAGCACGTAGCTGATGATCAGGCGCTGGGACACATCCTGAGACGAAAGCGACCTCTCGCCCTTCAGATTGTTGTAGTCCTGCACACCCCCGACTCCGCCGGTATTGCCCTCCAGCCAACTCGTGAGTGTATCGGTGTTGCTCATCAGCTTGGAGTTCGTATAAGCGACGAGCATAGTACCACCGCCCGCGAAGCGGCGCTGGAGGGTGGCCTGCAGCGAATTGTAGTTGCTGCTGCAGCAGCCAAATCCGCCCAAACTTAATCCGCTGTACTGGGGATACGGCCGATCAAGCTGTCCAGCGAGAATTGTGGTCGTCTCGAGGTTGGAGTTCGCGCCTCGGAGGTTGTTCGTCACGGGTTGGTCGATTGTGACGTTTGCGTTCGGATTGCACGGCTGAGTGCACGGGGTGTACTGTGACGCAGCCTGCGCAATAAACGAATCCGGGATTTGATTGATGTTGGTCGAGTACTGCTCGAGGTGTACACCTTTCGATCCGGCGTAAGCCACGTCGGCAAAGAATCCGCCCGGCAACTGACGCTGGATATCGAAGTTCCATTGCTCTACGTATCCCGGTTTCGGGTCCCCGTATGGTGCCAATGTGGGGGAACCATTAGCGGCAACAAAGCTTGAGAGAGCAGCGTTCCCACCGGTTCTGCCTGGTGGTGGCAGGATCCCAGTTGTAAAAGGACCCTGAGCCGTGCAGGTGGCGGCAAAGCCGGCAAAACCCCCAGCGGTCGCAAGGTTGCATCCGCTTTCGTCAAGAGTAGCTTCTGGCGTCACGCCGTGGTCAGCAGTGGCAAAGAAGGGCGTGGTCGCAAGATTGATCACGTCGTTGTCCGGATTGAGCGCGAAAGAGACGTAGTTGGGAATCCAGAACACGCCAAAGCCGCCGCGGATCACAGTCTTTTCGTTCATACTGTACGCAAATCCGAGCCGGGGAGAGAATTCTTTCTTATCCAAGGGGATGTTATTGTCGTTGGAGTTTGGACCGGTCGCAACCAGGAACGCGTCACCGGTACAGGGAGATCCGAGGGCACCGCCGCAGCCGGTTACGGCTGCATTGGTCGCGGTTGGATTCCAGTAGCTCAAGCGGTTGAAACGCTCCGACCAGGTTCCCGCCAATTCATAGCGGAGCCCCAGGTTCAAGGTCAATTTCGGCAGGACCTTATAGGAGTCATTTACAAATAGCGCCCGGTAGGTCTGACGACCAGCCGTTTGCGCAGGAACCTCAGCCGCACCTTCTGTCTGGTTCACGAAAGACGCAGGGCCCCCTTGGGCCAATCCCAACAGAAAATCGGCAAAGGCGAAGCCGCCGGCGCAGTCGTTGCAGTTGGGTCCGCCGATGCTAGCCGTCCATGCTCCCGAAAAACCAAACGCGCCGCTGGCGATGTTGGTTTGGTAATAGTTGTCCAGACCCAACTCATACTGAGCGCCCGCCTGGATGCTGTGCTTACCTCGAATGATAGTCAGAGAGGGGGAAATATTGTACTGGGTGTTGTGATCGCCAATCGCGCTGTTGCCCTGGCTCTTACCAATATCGCCGGGGAACGGAAATGCCGGCGTGGGGGGCGTCCGCATGTTCGACGGCACCTCGCCGTTATAGCTCGACGGCCATCCGAGGCCAGTGAGATCGTAACCGGCAAGGAGTGGCGCGCGCAGGTAAATGAAACGGCTTCCTGAAATATTCAGATCGCCGATGAGGTTCGGATTGAAGGTGTGATTGATATCAACCGCTACAGCCTTCGTGTGATAGTCCTCAGCGCAACGGTCTTGGCACAAACCAGTTCCCAAAGGATTGGTCGGAAGATCAAGCAGGCCGTTATAAGTGAAGCGCCCGAAGATCCGCGTTTTGTCGGTGAGGTTCTGGTCGATACGGGTCACGAACTGGTTAGTATTTCCGCCGCTACTGGCTGCCGACGTGAAGTTATCGGGAGTACTGACGTTGAAGGCCGCCGCAGCCACGGGGGTGTAGTACTTGTCCCACAATGCCTGGGCAGCCGTGCTCCACTCCTTCGTAGGAATGCAATTCACTGTGCAGCCTGGAACACTTGGGTCCGTCAAATAAGGTTGGCGCGCTCCTGTTGTCGGATCCACGGTATATGGGTCGTAGAGTTGAACTCCCTGGGCCGCCAACGCAGAAAAATCGCCTTTCCGGAACGCGGCTGTCGGCACCGCGGTGGAAACGACGCCACCGGTGCGCAGCCGGAACTGCTCCCAACTCACGAAAAAGAACGTCTGTTCTTAACGATTGGACCGCCAACGTTGAATCCGTAATTATTCTGAACCCACGGTGGAGGCGTGTTGGATGCGCCGCCCGCCAGTTCAGATGCCTTGTAGAAATACTCGTTCGAGTTCAACACTTTGTTGCGGAGAAATTCATAGACTTCGCCGTGGAAGGCATTGCTGCCCGATTTCGTACTGAAGTTCGAAACCGCGCCGGAGAACTTGCCCCACTCGGCGCCCAGATTGCTGTATTGAACTTTGAACTCGCCAATCGAATCCTGGGTTGGAATGATGATCGGCAAGTTGATGTAGCCAATATTCAGCGGCTGACCGTCGAGGTACTCTGCGCCCTGGTTGGCGAACGAACCTCCAACTTGGTAATTGCCCCAGCTAAACGGGTTTTGGCCGACCGGAGTACCACCGGATCCGCCCTGCGCAACGACCGAGGGAGAAACCGTGATCAAGTTGAAAATATTGCGGCCATTCAAGGGAAGTTCGTTGGCCTTGCGCTCTTCGATGACTTGGCCTAGAGATGAAGTCTCCGCCTGTAGCAACGGGGTCTCGGCCGTCACTTCCACACTCTCGGTGACTTGGCCAACCGGCAAGGTGGCGTCAATGTGAGTATCCTGCTGCACTTGGACCACAACATTGGTTCGGGCGAAATGCTTGAAGCCCGCCTTCGTGATGTCCAAGCGATATTGCCCGGGCGCCACGTTCACAAACTGGTATAAGCCCGTACCGCTCGTGGGCTGAGTACGCTTTTCCTGCGTCCCGACGTTGGTGAGCGTTACTTGAGCGTCGGCAATCGTCGCGCCGGATGGGTCAGTCACGGTGCCATCGACCGTGCCGAAAGTACTTTGACCGTAGAGAGAAAGAGCACTGGTGAGGACCAGAACAATGGAGAGAAGCAGTGTCTGCAACTTGGAAGACAGCATTCGAACTCCTCCGAGCTAATGGTTTTGAACTAAATATTTTGGGGAAGTTTCAAATAGAGGAGCGTCCGTTGTCAAGAAAAATATGCGTTTTATTGCTTAGATAATCGTTAACCCTAGAGACGGGTTGTCTATGGGAAGTTGTATTCTCGTTTGTTTTCCGCCTATGGGAAGCTGTATTCGCTCTCCCACAGAACCGTAAACGTTTTCGGACATCACTAGACACCGCGAAAAAATTGTTAGTGTCAATGAAGCATAAGCGATCGCAGTCGATGAAGATGATTTGTCTGGAATCGCAACCTAGCGCCGCGGCGCGCGTACACAATCGGCTGCTCCCCGCTGAACGAGTGTGCAATTCGCGCCGCGAGCGCGCTATGCTAGGTGGCTGAAGGAATCCCGAGTTGCTCAACACTCTGCTACGCGTATCGTCGGTCATGGCATTGGTGCTCTTTGGCGCTGCCGTCGCGGCGCCTGTGTTCGAGGTCAATCTGCCGCGCGGGTTGGATTTCACGCTGGAGAATTCGCCGACTCCGCAGAAGCATCTGATCGAGACCATGCCCGGAGGAGTTGCCCTGCTCGACTATAACAACGACGGCCTGCTGGACATTTTTTTCGTGAACGGTGGACGCCTCACCACGCCCTTACCAACGCCGGATAATTTCGACCGTCATAACCCGAAATACTGGAATCGGCTCTTCCGTCAGAACAAAGACGGTAGCTTCACGGACGTCACCGAGCAAGCGGGACTGGCGAATGTCGACGATGGGAATTACGGCATGGGAGTGGCGGTGGGCGATTACGATAACGACGGCTACCCCGATCTGTTCATCACTAATTATGGAAAGAATATTCTGTATCACAATAATGGCGATGGCACCTTTACGGACGTGACGGCGAAGGCGGGAGTCGCAGGGGGCGGTTGGTCGGTCTCTGCCGGGTTTTTCGACTACGACAACGACGGAAAGCTGGATCTGTTTGTTGCCCGATACATGGATTGGGACACGAAGCACAGTAAGGACTGCGGCGGCAATTACCACACGTACTGTCCACCGGAAGAATTTCCCGCCACCACCAACATCCTCTATCACAACAATGGCGATGGAACCTTCACCGATGTGAGCCAACGCTCCGGTATCGCGGCAAAAAAGGGGCGCGCTTTGGGTGTAGGTTTTGCCGATTACGATGGCGACGGCTTTACAGACATATTTGTATCCAACGACGGCATGCAGCAGTATCTTTTTCACAACAATGGGAACGGAACGTTCTCGGAAGTTGCTCTCGAAGCCGGCGCGGCACTTTCCGAGGACGGCCGGCGGATGTCGGGCATGGGCGTGGTTTTTCAAGACTATGACAACGATGGTCGGCCAGACATTATGGTGACCCTGTTGCCACGGGAGATCTACGGCGTTTATCACAACGACGGCGGCGGTTCGTTCAGTTATCGCAGTCTCGAAACCGGGCTGGGCGTACTCTCGAGTGGAACCTCGGGGTGGAGCCTTGGCTTGGAGGACTTCGACAATGACGGTTGGAAGGACTTATTTGTCGCCCAAAGCCATGTATTGGACAACGTGGAGAGGATTGATCCGTCGCTGCACTATCTTGACGTGCCGCTGGTGGCGATGAATCACGATGGCCGGTTCGAACGCGTCGATTCCGGGGTTACGACTCCCATTGCCGCGCGCGGCGCTGCGTTCGGCGACTTGAATAACGACGGTTGGCAAGACGTGGTGATGACGTGTCTCGGCGGCCATCCCCAGGTGCTCATGAACCGCGGTGGCAAGGCGCACTGGCTGACGATTACGCTTCGCGGCACGCGCAGCAATCGCGATGGATACGGCGCCCGCGTGCAGGTGAACGGGCAGACACGATACGCGACCTCGGCAGTTGGTTATCTTTCGGCGAGCGACAAACGCCTTCATTTCGGACTCGGAACCGCGGAAAAGGCAACCGTGGAAGTCGTGTGGCCATCGGGCATTCACCAGACCTTGAATGACGTTCACGCCGATCAGTTTCTGGAAGTCCGTGAGCCGGAGAAGCAGAATCCATGATCCGCGCACTATTGCTCTTGTGGTTCGCATCGCAGACTCTGTCGCCAGAGGCCGTCCAGCACATGCAGGCCGGAATCGCGGCGGACAAACAACGGCAATTCGATGTTGCGGTTTCGGAGTTTCGCAAAGTCACTGAGCTCGAGCCGGCGTATGCGGATGGCTTCATCAGCCTCGGCCAGGCGTACATGGAGAAGCACGAGTTCGGTTCCGCGATTGCTCCGCTGAAGCATGCTTTGGAGGTGAATCCGGATTCGGCGCCGGCTCACCAGTTGCTTGGCTATGCTCTGCTTGTGCAAGGCTATGCGGCCGAGTCGATTCCACACCTCGAACGAGTGCACGAGAAGACAGCCCTGGGCATTGCGCAGATCCAGACCGGGCAACTGACGGAGGCGGTCGCGAATCTGCAGGCGGCGTTAGCGGAGCATCCCAACGATCCAGATATCCTGTATTACCTTGGCCGCGCCAGCGGTTTGCTGTCGAAACAATCGATTGACACTTTGCTGGCCGCTTATCCCGACTCCGCTCGCGCGCACCAGGCGATGGGAGAAAATTACTTCGTACTCCGGAATATGCCAGATGCGGAGAAGGAGTACCGCGAAGCGTTGAAATTGCGACCGGATGTACCCGAAGTTCACCTGGAACTCGGCGAAGTGTATGCCGGCGCTTTCAAGTGGGACAAGGCGGAAGAAGAGTTTCGGGCGCAGGCCAAACTGCAGCCCGGAAACGCCGAGGCCGCTTACCGTCTGGGCGCGGCGTTGCTGGAACAGGGCAAAGCGCATGAGGCGCGGGCGGAGCTCTTGCGCGCCGACAAGCTGATGCCGGGCATGCCGGAGACGCTCTATTCGCTGGGAAAGGCCGCTTCGCTTGAGGGCGACGCCGGGGCTGCCGAGAAAGAGTGGACCAAGCTCCTTACCATCGAGAAGGAAAGTTCACTCGCGGCGCAGGCGCATTTTGCGCTGGCAGGTCTCTACAGGAAGCAGGGAAAGACGGCAGCCGCAAAGCATGAGATAGAGGAATTCCAGAGGCTACAGACCGGATCTAACCCGCCGCAAGCGCCTGGCAAAGAGGAATCGCAGCATTAGCCGGATGTAACAGGTTTGCCTCGACGTCAAAGCTGAAGCTTGATTTCCCGCCCCGATCGTTCTGCAGAATTCGCCGCCGGACTCGCCGCACCCGAGACCGCCGAAGATGATTCCACAACCACCGGCAGGATGGGAAAACCCATCCCTTCCAAATCGTCCTTGAGCCGGGCGATTGATCGGAACAGAATCGCATGAATCCCCAGTGCGCGGGCCGCCTGGATGTTGGTCTCGCGATCATCCAGGAATAACGCCTGGTCTGCGGAAACGCCAAGGCCGTGGAGAGTGTGCTCATAGATGGCTGGTTCCGGCTTGATTAATCTCACTTCGGCGGAGAAAGTCTTGAAGTCGAAGTTCTTGATCCACCGGCAATTTGTGCGCACGTGTGCCGCTAAGTCCAAAGGCATGTTGGAGAGCAAGCCGGTCTTGATTCCCGCGGCGTGAAGCTGGCTCACCCAATTCAGCATGCCTGGATCGGGATGATCCCAGATTTCAACCTCCACTTTGCGGAGGATCTCGATCTGTTCGCGATCGATCGAAGAACCAGTTTGCGCTGCCAAGTTCAGCCAATACTCCTCCGCAGAGATGTCGCCGCGGTCATAAAGATCTCGGCTGGTTTCCCATAGCCGATAAAACGATTCGAAATTCACATTAAACATTTTCGCCATGCGCCCGAACTCTTCCGCCGTGGGGCAGCGAGCCAGAACCTGACCGTAATCGAGGATTACCGCCGTTATAGCGGAACCACTACGACGCTCTCGAGACGCTGCGCCTTCCTGCATTACGTGATCTTCTCCTCTTCCGCGGTCTTCCGTCCAATGAGTTTATCGCGAGCTTGTGGCAGCGTGCGCTCTACCAGTGGTATCTACAAGATGTTGAACGGAAGCAGCCCGGAATTAAATCGTGTCAATCCTCGATTACTTCGCGAGGATTACTTCGCGGCTGGCCCCGCCCGCTGGGTTGACTGCCGCACTGTGAGCTTAGGAGCGATGAGCACTTTCCGCGGCGGCAGCTTGCGCTTCGATGTGATCTGTTGTATCAACAATTCGGCAGCCTGGGTTCCAATCAGGCTGGCTCCCTGGTCGACCGTGGTCAGGGGTACGGCCAACAAGTCCGAGTAGTGCACATTCCCGGCGCCGACGATGGCAATATCGCGCGGCACATTCAAGCCAGCTTCTAGTATCGCCTTCATGGCGCCAATGGCCACCGGATCGTTGTAACAAAATACGCCATCGGGAATCGGCTTCGCCCGCAACAGCCTCTGCATCGCCCGATAGCCCATATCGTCATGGTAACTTGCCTGCACGACGTATCCGGCAGGCATGACCATCTTATGTTTCGCCAGAGCTCGGTTATAACCAGCCATACGAACCGCCGCAATGCCCCTGCCCGGCCCGCGCAAATGCGCGATTCGCCGGCAGCCCTGGGCGATCAGGTGTTCCGTTGCCAGTATTCCTATGGCTTCATTGTCAACCCCGACGAAGCTTGCCGGGACGCCCGCGATGGGGCGGTCAATCAAGACGAAAGGCACCTTGCGCTCGCAAATACGCTTGAATAAACCGCCATCCTCCGGGGATTGGGCCGACGCCAGAATCAGTCCGTCCACTTGCCGGGCGACCAGAGATTCCGCCTCGGTCACTTCCAATTCCGGATCTTCTTCGAAGTAAGAAACAATAACGTGGTAACCCTGCGGCCGGACGCTTTCGGTTACAGCTTTGGCAATCTCCGCGAAAAACGGATGCCGGATATCCGGCAGCAGCAGTCCAATCGTGAATGTGCGCCGGGTCACCAGCGAGCGTGCAATCCAATTTGCCTGATAGTTGAGTTTCTTCGCCCGCTGTAATACGCGCTTGCGCGTTGCCGCGCTGATATTGCCCTGGTTGCGCAGAACCTTGGAGACCGTGACGACGGAAACATCCAGGTCCTTGGCGATATCCGACATCGTGACGGCCATACTCCGGCGAGCATACCACCAACTGGACATCGAACGTCCGGGAAGTTTGTTTGTAAAATGCACGCGCGCGGCAACGAACTCGCGGAGCGGAGGGGACTAGTCGTTGCGCCATGCCACTACCCCACCGGGACGGATTTTTCTTCCGTCCAGAATTTTGTGATCTCTTCGAGCGACCGGCCTTTGGTTTCGGGAATCAGCCAGCCGACCAAAACGACGGTCAACAGCGCGCCGGCGCTGAAACACCAGAAGGTTCCGTCCGATCCCAAATGTTTCTGCATGATGGGGAACATCTGGTTGCCCATGTAGCCGACCAGCCAGAGGGCGGTAACGGCGATGGACATGCCGCGTCCGCGAACTTTGGTGGGATAGATTTCCGAGATGATGACCCAGCAGGCCACGCCGTTGCCAAAGGCGTGACCGGCGACGAAGCTCATCACAAAAATCAAGACTGCCAATCCGCTGCCGTGGATGTGATAGAACCAACCGACCAATGCAAAAGAGATGAATTGCAGAGTTGTGCCGGCTAGGATCAGGGTCTTGCGTCCAGCGCGGTCGACCAGCCAGAGGGCGAATAACGTAAACGAAAGATTGACCAGGCTTACCAGCACGGACTGGAAAAATGCGTCGCTGGTCGCGGTTCCAGCGGAGCGAAAAATCTCCGGCAAGAAAGAAAATAGTGGGGTGATGCCGCTGATCTGTTGCAAGCCCGCCAGCATGATGCCCAGCAGCAGGGGACGACGGAAGGTGGTAAAGAGTTCCGAGATGTGGCCTTCTTCAGTGGCCAGCGAATTTTCAATTGCGGCGGCTTCTTGCCGCGCTACGTCATCGCCATTGATTTTGGTTAGTACTGCGACGGCCTGATCCCGCCTGCCCATTTTCATCAGCCAACGCGGACTTTCGACCGAGGGCAGGATCATCAGTCCAAAACAAATCGCGGGCACAACGCCGGCAAAAAACATCCAACGCCATCCAGAGGATATGTTCCACGCTTCATCGCCCATGCGCTGAATCAGCATGTTGACGAAGACGGCAGCGAGAATTCCAACCACAATGCCAAGTTGATAGAGAGTCACGCAGCGGCCGCGAACCCGCGTGGGAGCAATCTCTGCAATGTAGTTTGGAGAAATCACCGATGCCGCTCCGATGCCCACTCCGCCAATCAGCCGCCAGAGGACAAACTGATGAAGATCCGACGCAAACAGCATGCCGACAGACGAGAGCGCGAAACAAAGAGCGCAAAGTGCAAGCCCCTTCTTCTTGCCCAGATAGTCGGCTACGGTCCCAGCGGCGGCGCAACCCGCGATGCATCCTATCAGCGCGCAGCCTGCGGCCCAGCCTATGCCCGCCGCGTCCAGACGAAACAACTGGCTTAGATATCCAATCGCGCCACTGATCACGATGTTGTCGTACCCAAACAGAAAACCGCCGAGAGTGGAGACACTGGCGGCAACAATGAGCGGCGCGCGCGAATGTGCCGGACTGAAGGGGGCGTCCAGGTTATCGGTCTTCATGAGGAGTGGGCGCCAGCTCGGCTACGTAGCGCTTTTGAGATTCGAGAACCGCCTTCGCCGCCAGCATAAAACCGAGAGTGTGCGCCATTCCAGCGTGCCAGGGCGCCGCGCACGTCATCTGCGGAGTGTGGTCGGGGATGACGACGCCGTCGAAGTGGTTGCGGTGAAGAATGGCGAGAATGCGAATCATGTCCACATCGCCCTCGTCGATGAAAGTTTCGCGATAGTGCGGCACCTTCCCCACGACATTACGCAGATGAAGATATGCAATCTTGCCTTGTTTGCTGTATTGATCGACCGCGTCGTAAACATTGCCTTCGGTCATTTCGGCCATAGTTCCCACGCAAAGCTCAAGGGCGTTACTGCGGCTGGGAGCAAGATCGATCAGCCGCTGATACATGTGCGGCTGGTAGACAAGGCGCGGCTGCTGACGCATGGTCGGCATGGGAGGGTCGTCAGGATGGGCGGCGAGCCGCACTCCCGACTGCTCGGCCACGGGAATTACTTCTTCCAGAAATCTCTGCAGCCGCCGCCAGAGCTCTTCATGAGAAATCGAGGGCAGAGTACCGGCAGGCGCGTTACCGTCGTAGATCATGTTCCAGATCATCCCATTCGGAATGGGCACGTCTTCGGCGGGACCGTCCATCCCTACGGTGATCGCCTGGCCGCGGCCCGATCGAGCAGTTACACGGCCGCATACGCCGGCCAAACTGAAGTTGTAGCCGAGTACCGGAACGCCGGCTTCGCCCAGGCGGCGAATGATGGTTTTCACCTTCTCGATCTGCTGCGGACGTTGCGGGCCATCGAGCAGAATGTCGTGCCAGTGCGCGGGATCGAGGTTCTCGACTGCGGCCAAAATCAGGCCGGCTTCTTCGATCTCCCCGCGAAGAGTTTTCAGGTCCGTTGCGGTCCAAAGGTGATCGGGATCGCCGGCAACTCCCCAAGCTTCGTACTTTGAGCCGGTGGGCTGATTGTTGCGAGCGTTGGAAGAACCCTGGTTGAAGTAATCGACCAGATGAACCACAACGTGTGTACAGCCTGCCTGGCGCGCGAAATCGTAGTAATCGCGCGTCAGCATGTGACGGTAGAGGCCGAGACCAATCTTCATAGGCGATTCCCAATGCCGGCGCCATAATCGGGACTGAGGATTTGTCCGTTGATCTCGGCGGCCAGCGGCGAGCACAGAAAAACAAACGCGTCCGCGATCGACTCCGGGCTGTTTCTTCTGCCGAGCGATACGCGCAGCACAAATTCCCGGTAGGCGGGGTCTTCGTCGAAAACTTTCAGCGAACTGCCGGCCGCGACGTTTCCCGGCGAAACTACGTTCACGCGAATTCCGGTCAGTGCATATTCGAGGGCCAGGCTGCGGGCAAAATTTTCCAGCGCCGCTTTGGCCGAGGAGTACGCCGGGATTTGCGTGTGCGGCATTCGAGCCACATAAGAAGATGTGAAGATCAGGTGGCCGGCAATCTTGCGCTGCATCCATTGCGCGAGCACGGACCGCGCCAGATAAGTTTGCGCAAAATAGTTGAAGCGGAAGATGCGTTCGTAGTCGGCTTCGGATGTCGTAGCGAACGGATGCAGTCCGCAGCCGCCCGCGTGGCCGATGACTGTATCCATGCCCGGAAACTTGTCGAAAGCCGCGTGCACCACGCCGTCCACCTGGCCGGAGTCGGTGATATCGGCGGGAAAATACAGATATGACGAAGGTGGAATCTGCCAATCATTGAGCGTCGACCGGGCTTGATCATCTTCTTTGATATCGGTCAGCACTAGCGTTGCGCCGCTGGCAATCAGTCTCCGCACCATGTGCTCGGCAATCGCGCCCATGGCTCCAGTGATCAGAATTGTTTTGCCGGAGAGATCGATGCCGATCATAATCAGTTGCCCCTACCGCTCGCCCCCTTCAATTCTCGAAAGCACTTCGTGACCTGAGTCGGTGACCAGCACGTTATCTTCGATTCTCGCGCCCCCTCCACGTTCGGGAACATACACACCCGGCTCGATCGTAATCACCATCCCAGGTTCGAGCACAGCAGATTCCCCGGGCGCGATAATAAATCCCGGATCATGGTAGCGAAAACCAACGTGGTGGCCGGTGTGATGGGTGAAAAAAGACGAGAGCCCCTGCGCCGCGATCTTGTCTCTTGCCAGTGCGTCTATGCGTGCAGCCGAAACACCGGGACGTACGCCATCGATCGCCGCCTGCTGCGCGTCTCTGGCCAAATCCAGTAGCGGCGCAACTGCAGGCTTCGGGGAACCTACCGCGGCCGTGCGCGTGAGGTCGCTCCAATAACCATTGACGCAAGTCGCCAGCTCGATCAAAACCAGGTCGCCGTTCTCCAGGCGCCGCGCGGTTGAGCGATTAAATCTCCCCGCATCGGCGCTGTTGGGTCCGGATTGAACCATGGCCCAGCCTCGGGAATGAAATATGTCATCGCCGTCATCGCGGCCAATTTGCCGATAAATGGCCGACTCCACCGCCGCCGCCACCTCCGTCTCCGCGATTCCCGGTTGCAGATTCTCGAAGAAAGCTTGCAGTCCAACATTCGCAACCCGGCTTGCCCGCCGGATCGCCCGGACTTCTTCCGGAGTTTTTCTTGAATAGAGATCCACAAAAGCGGCCAGGCACTGAGCATCCGGCTTTGCGGCGAGCGCAGATAACTGCCCGGCAAAACCTTCCGGCATGGGAATCTGCTCGGCGGCCTGAATCGGCAGCGAAGTTCTAGCGGCGCTGGGGTTCATCCCTACCTGTTCAGCTTCGACCCCTGCCTTGACCAGTTCATCACCAATCGCCGACACCAGAACAGAATATGGATCGGCACGTTTGAGATCGCCCCAGGGGTATTCTTGAACCCGCAAGCCCGCTGGAATATGGTCTCTTGGTTCAATCTGCGGAACGAAGAGGATGGGTGCAGCATCGGCGAAGTAGACCAGCAACGAAGCGCCCCAGAAGGGAAAATACCCGGACAACATGAGGAGTTCGTCGGGCCGCCATGCGATCCAAGCTCGCAAATCGCGCTGTTGAAGAAAGCTGCGTATCTGCTGTGCGCGAGGCGGCGGGCTTGCAGTCACGAGGCTTGCACTCACGTTCGGTATCCCCATTTTGCTTTTTGTCTCACATGATTCCGTACTTCTGGAACGCTTCGACCGCACTGCTTCCTTCTTCGATGGCCTTCCTTACCAGCTTTTCGCCGCGAGCCTTCTCGAGCGCCCGCGTGAAAACCTCGGTCTCGGCTTCGGCGGGAACCAACAGGACCCCATCGATGTCGCCGAAAAGAATATCTCCTGGACGGACGCGCACTGCTCCAATCTCAATCGGAATGCGAAAGTCGACAACTTTGTAGCGTGGCGCCGAGTCTTGTCCGTAGGAACCGAAACCGAATGTAGGGAAGCCCATATTCAGGATGGCCTTGGTATCTCTGACGTAGCCATTCAACACCGCGCCCCGGCTGCCCAGTTTTCGGGCTCGCGTGCTCATGAGTTCTCCCCATAGCGCGTTGCGGGGCGAGGAGCCGGTGTTCACATAGACCTCCTTTTGGCGGAGGTTGTCGAGCGCTTCCAGCATCAGGCCAAACGGCTTGTCCATTAACTCATTGGCACTGCCGGCGATTTTTTCGGCAAACACATCCACCGAGAGAACCGGCATGGCGCGGCCGATCACAACCATGTCCTGCCGCAGAGGCTGGATCTGCGGCGGAAGGAACTGGTGCTGAAGACCTAACTTGTCCATCACATCGCCCACCACGCAGGTAAAGAGCTCGCGCTGCACGAGGGCGAAAAGTTCGTCGTCGGACTTCCACAGTTTCGTCGAGTTCTCCGTCGTACTCCTCGTCTCGCTCATCGTCCGCGCGCCTCTGTGATTGTCGATTGTCTCACTCAAAAAATGGCTCTCCCCGGCGCGCATAACGGCGCGCCACTTCTTCGTTCAACGTAACTCCCAGGCCAGGTTTTTCGGGCAACGCGATAAAGCCGTCGTGGATTAGCGGCTCCGGCAACCCAGGCTTCGGCGACTCAATGACCAGGTCATTCCAGAAAGGGACGTCGGAGGCATGAAACTCAAGCGCAAGAAAATTTGGGATCGCGGCGCAGAAGTGAACCGCGGCCAAAGTGCCGACCGGACTGCTGATGTTGTGCGGCGCAACCGGCATGGTATGCACGTCGGCAAACTGTGCAATGCTTTGGGCGACGGACAAACCCCCAACTTTTTGAAGGTCGGGAGTGACAATGCTGAGCGCGTGTTGGGCGATGATTTCTTGAAAGCCCTCGAAGAGGAAAAGATTCTCCCCGGTGGCGATGGGCATCCGCACTTTCGAGTTCACTTCCTTCAGCGCAGCAAAGTCATTGGGAGGCACCGGGTCTTCGAGCCACAGCAGGCGAAATGGTTCGAGTTCGCGCGCCACTTTCACCACGTCGCTGGCGTTGTAGCGCCAATGGCAATCGACCGCGATGTCTGTATCTTTGCCCACCGCGTTGTGAACCGCAGCGATCAAACTCACCATGTGATCAATCGCGCGATTGCTGAGCGCTCTATTGTGAGCATCGGGGCCCTCAGTGCCCGGCACATCCAGATCAAACTTCAGGGCGGTGAATCCTTCCGCTTTTTTCTTGAGAGCCTGGCGGCGATAGTCATCGGGCGAAGCTGGAGGCTCTGCGCCCGCCTCGCCGTAGTAGTCTCTAGCGGTGTGGGTGTGGCCATTCGGCTCCCATGACGCGGGGCGGGAGCGCAACACTTCGTCCAGGCTCTCCAGCGCTTCGCCGCCGTGGCAATCGGCATAGATGCGAACCTTGTCGCGAAACTTCCCTCCCAGCAGGCGATAAATGGGTACATCGAGCCATTGGCCGACCACATCCCAAAGCGCGGCTTCGATGCCGCTGATCGCGTTGTAGACGATGCCCGCCACCGAACCGGCGCCCGAAGTGGCTAGCTGCAGTTTACGGAACAGCCGATGAATGTCGCGCGGATCTTCGCCCACGAGCAGCGGTTCGAGCGAGCGCAGAATCGATGTCAGTCCGGGAGCGAAGAAGCACTCGCCCAGACCTCGAAGTCCTTCATCCGTTTCAATGCGAACGAAGGTCCAATCGAAGTTGCCCTCTACCACGGCGGTCTTCAGCCGACTGATCCTCATAAAACAATCCGCACAAAATAATCTTCGTAGAATGATTCGAGACAAAGGATAACATCAAGCCATGAAAGAGACTTGGCGGTGGTTTGGACCGGGCGACCCAGTTCCTCTCGATCACATCAAGCAAGCTGGGGCCACCGGGCTCGTTACTGCCCTGCACCATCTCTACCGCGGCGAACGATGGCCGTTAGACGAGGTGTTCAAGCGCAGGGATGAGATTCTTGCGGCGGGCTTCGTCTGGTCGGTGGTGGAAAGTATTCCCATCCACAATTCGATCAAACTTGGATCGGGACCCCACGGACATTTCATAGGCGCGTGGAAAGACACTCTGGCCGCGGTCGCGAAGGCGGGTGTCGAAGTCATCTGCTATAACTTCATGCCGGTTGTGGACTGGACGCGGACAGACTTGCAATGGCGTCTGCCGACTACCGGCTATGCCCTGCGTTTTGATGCGATAGACTTCGCGGCCTACGACCTCTTTATCCTCGAGCGCAAAGGGGCTGAGGCGGACCATTCCGAAAGCCGGGCGCGGGCGGCGCGCGCCCGCTTCGACTCCATGCCGGAGGCCCGCAAAAATGACTTGGAACAAACGATCATCGCCGGGCTCCCCGGCGCCGAGGCCTCGTACAACCGCGAGACCATTCGCGGGTTGATCGCAGAATATCAGGGCACGACTGCTGCCGAATTGCGAGCTAACCTCGTCGCATTCCTACGGGAGGTTGTCCCGGTGGCAGAGGAGGCCGGCATCCGTCTCGCCATACACCCGGACGATCCGCCGTGGCCGCTGTTTGGCCTCCCGCGAGTCGTCTCGACAGCCGAAGATGTGCGAGCTATTCTCGCTGGTTGCGATACGCTGGCGAACGGGCTGACGTTTTGTGTCGGGTCGTACGGAGCGAGAGCCGATAACGATCTGCTAGCCATGGCTCGCGAATTCGGCGCTCGCATTCACTTTGTGCACCTGCGGCAGGTGACGAGAGAGCCGGACGGGTCCTTTCATGAAGCGGAGCATTTGGCCGGAAGCTCGGATATGGTGGGCGTGATCCGGGGTATGCTGGAAGAAGAGGCGCATCGGCGGCGCGCGGGCCGGAGAGACTGTGAGATTCCCATGCGTCCTGACCACGGACACCTGCTGGCCAACGACATCGGCAAGAAAGTAAATCCCGGCTACTCGTTGGTCGGCAGGTTGAAAGGGCTCGCCGAGCTGCGCGGCGTCATGAACGGCTTGAAGCATGCGATTCCAGAATTGGCCGGGTGAATCGTCCGGCTGTGCCGACAGTCCTCGTTGAGGAGCAATTTTCGTATAGAATTGCGCGCAACCCAAACAAGTGGAGGGCGGCCATGGTATCGATCAGTGACGTGCAACAGGCGACGATTATCCTCGGGAAAAAGTTGCAGGCGTCGGTCGCAATTCATGTGGTCAAACATCCAAACGACAATCAATTTGAAAAGCTTGCCCCGTGTTTCAGAGTGACCGTGACGGCGATCGATCCGGACTCTGGGCAACAAGTGGGCCAGCCGCAGTGGAGGGATATCTCGGCCACGGCGACGCCCGACGAGTGCACGTTTGTTGTTAAGGTGGAAAAGTTGGCCAACATAGTTGTACGGATCTTCAAAAAGCCGAAGCGTTTGCAACTCAAGATTAAGGGAGAGCCCCTGCCTGCTTGGCGGGAAAAATACGACTCGCTCGAGCAAACGGAGACTGTCGGAGCGGGCGTCCAGACGACGCTCAGGCTCGCCTTCGTTCCGAGGCCAGAACCGTCCGCTGCTGAGCCGCCGGACTCAAAGTCATCCGCTCCAAAGTCGCCCTTTCACATCTGAGTACCGGTGAAGATGTGCCGCGACACTCGCGGAACGAGGGTGAGGATGATCAAGGGAAAGGAATGTCTGAACTGAGGACGCAACTCCTATGAAAGAGTTTGCGGGAAAAGTGGCTCTGGTAACGGGCACAACCGGAATTGGCCGGGCGATTGCGATGCGCCTGGCTGCGGGAGGCGCCCAGGTTGTTGCATGCGGCATCGACACAAGTGCAAACGAGGAGTTGGCTCGCGACGCCGCAAGACTGGACTTAGCCCTGCCGGTCGAAACTTGTGATGTGACCGACATCGAGCAAGTGCGCTCGGTCATTGCCAGGACCGTGAGCCAGTTTGGCGGCCTGGACATCATCGTCAACGCGGCCGCGATTCATCCCTTCGGTACCGTCGTGGAAACGGACCTGGCAACCTGGAACCGCTGCATGATGGTGAACGCTGGCAGCGTCTATCTTCTCGCGCACCTGGGCATCCCGGAAATGAAAAAGCGAGGAGGCGGGTCGATCATCAATCTGGCATCCGTGCAGGGACACGCATGCCAGCGGGGAGTCGCCGCGTACACCGCGTCCAAAGGGGCGATTCACAGCTTGACGCGCGCCCTGGCCCTCGACCATGCCGCCGACAACATTCGTGTCAACTCGATCAGCCCGGGTTCGATCCGCACGCCCATGCTGGCGCGCTCAGCGGCACACTTCTCGCCGGATCTGCCGGCCGAAGAGGTGTACGCACGTTTTGGCGCGTCTCATCCGCTCGGACGCATTGGCACGCCAGAAGAGGTCGCGGAATTGGCGGCGTTCCTGGCGTCAGATAAGGCGGGATTTTGCACCGGAGGCGATTACCTCGTGGACGGCGGACTGCTCGCCGGCATCGGTGTCCAGTAATCTGGTGTTAGTAACACGGAGCAGCTCTTGCCGCGACCGAACTCGAGCCGTTCAATCGTGCCTCGCCGGCGATGGCGAATCGCCTTGCTGCTCGCTTTAGGGGTTCTGGTCAGCTTCTTCGACCGGATCAATCTGTCGGTCTCTCGCGACGCGCTTCAAGTCTCGTTCGGCGTATCGTTGGTGGCTTTTGGCTATCTTTCCAGCGCCTTCAGTTGGACTTACGCAGCAATGCAGATGCCTGCCGGAGTGTTGCTGGACCGGTTAGGAGTGCGCCGCGTGGGCCGAATCGCCGCGCTCCTGTGGAGCGTTGCTTCCTTCGCAGCCGCCCTTGCGCCCGGCCTCAGTTGGTTCTTCGGAGCGCGCTTCCTTTTGGGCGTGAGCGAATCTCCTACCTTCCCGGCGAATGCAAAAGCCTTGGGCTACTGGTTTACGCAAGAGGAAAGGAGCATGGCAACAGCCATCACCGATGCGGCCGCAAAATTCTCCAACGCAATTGGAGTCCCGTTGATCGGCTTGCTGCTCTTGTATTTTGGCTGGCGCTGGAGCTTTGCCGCCACGGGGTTCATCAGCTTTCTCTACTTTGTGCTGTTTTGGCTGATCTACCGCAATCCCAGCGAAGATGTGAAGCTGTCGGTCAACGAGCGCGAGTTCATTCTCGATGGTGGCGCTCAACTGGAAGACCAGGTGAGAGCGCGAAGTGGCAACTGGCTGGACTCCTTCTTGTGCCTTTTGCGGCGTTGGATCTACATTCTGCGGCAGCGGAAAGTCTGGGGGCTGGCGCTCGGATGGGGTGCCTACAACTACACTTTCTTTCTCTTGCTAACGTGGCTGCCCAGCTATCTTTCCTTCTCTCTTCATCTGGATTTGTTCCAATCCGTTTTCTACACCAGCGTGCCCTGGCTGTTCGCAACTTTCACCGATCTGCTGGTTGGCGGATGGCTGGTGGACGCTCTGATCCAGCATGGCTGCGATGCCAACCGTGTTCGCCAAACCGTCATGGTCACAGGAATGACTTTCGGCCTCGCGATCTTCGGCGCGGCGGGCGCTCACAGTCCTCGTATGGCGCTGGTCTGGATCAGCCTTGCCTTGGGTGGACTGGCTGCGGCCGCGCCAGTGGCGTGGACTGTTCCCTCTCTCATTTCGCCGCGGGAAAGCGTCGGCACGCTCGCCAGCGTGGTGAATCTTTGCGGCCAGATTGGGGCGATTTCAGCGCCGATCGCGACCGGCTACATTGTCTCTGGAACGCACTCCTTCGCAGCCGCTTTCGTGACCGCGACAGTTATCCTGCTGCTCGGAATTGTGGGTTACGTTTTCCTGCTGGGACGAATCGAACCGATTCCAGAGCCGGAGGAAAACTTCGGTCTCGGTTAGGTCTCGTACATCATAATTGAGTAGCGCAGGGACAAATCAGACTCGCGGCGCGGAGCGGCAGATTCGTGACGATAAGAAAGCCGGTGAGTTATACTCGGTTAGAGCGGAGCGTGCGCAGCCCATGAAACCCGACGCAGATTCCGTCTCGCGCGTCCTTTCCGGCGGTTCAGAAGGCAAGTCCAGACGGGATTTTTTGCGCGCCGCGGCAACCTTGCTCGTCGGCCTGAATTTGCCTCAAACGTCCCTCGCTGGCGGCGGACAACACGGGGCTGGCGGCTCCGGACAGCGTGCGGTGGTTGTCATTTTTGGCGGTGCGCGCCGCGCCGAGACCTTCTCGCCCGAGGGATTGGCAAACATTCCGCACTTATCGCGGGACTTGCTTCCCCAGGCCTTGTTCTATCCCGAAGCCCGCAATGAAGGTGTAACCGCGCATTTCAACGCCATTTCCAGCATCCTCACCGGGAACTGGCAACGCGTGGATGACTGGGGAAAGATCGCGCCCACCACGCCTACGCTGTTCGAACATTTTCGGAAGCGGCTGGGCGCGGCACAAAGCGACACTTGGGTTGTGGCCAGCAACAAAGCTCTCACCAGCCTGATCGGCGCCAGTTCGGCCGCGGATTATGGGCCGCTTTACGGCGCTAATGTCGTGTTCCCGAAACAACTCATGGTAGCGGCCGTGGCCAGCGCCCTGCGCGCGGGGCGCAGCCGCAACATGGCGGATCACGCCAAGATTGAAGCTGAGTTAGAAAGCATGCTGGAAGCCGGCAACTACGAAGGCCTGGGATGGACCGTCTTCGACGCGGCCGACCGGCTTGATCCGCGGGTGCGCGACACCATTGCCGAGGCCATCACCACCTTTGTGCGCGATGGTGGCCCGACGTCGGGTGACGAACTTACGTTCCTGGTGAGCCGCGAGGTCATGCGCAAATTCTCACCCCGTTTGTTAGTGGTCATCTTTTCAGATGTGGAAGTCGCGCACTTCGGTTCTTACGCGCTCCACGTCGCGGGCATTCGTACTGGCGACCGGCTCGCCTATCAGCTGTGGCAGGAGATAGAAGCGAACGCCGAATACAAGGGCAAGACCACGATGGTGGTTCTACCCGAGTTCGGGCGCGATCCGGATGGGTCGACGACCAACGGCTTTTTTAATCATCGCGGCGACACTGACTCAACCCGGTCGACGTGGATGATGGCGCTGGGCACGGCGGTCGACAAACCTCGGATCGTTGAACGGCCCATCCGGCACGTAGATCTTTGCACGACGCTCTCGGGTCTGCTGGGGTGCCCGCCCATGGAGTCGCAGGGCGCGCGCCTGACGGAGATGCGAGTCTAATGTAACTTTGTTTTATCTGCGCTAGCGACTTACTCGGCGCTGTAACAAAGAGTCTAAGAAGAGGTTAGCGAGTGTTCACGCAGGACCAGGAGAAGCTGCCGGAGCCACTTCAGAATGCCTTAAGCAAGGGCTTGCTGAAGCGTTTGCCCGTTACTTTCCTTCCCTTCACCCGGCAGCAACTCCGCGACTGGGACAACCTGTTTCCCTACGAACGCCGGTCGATTCTGCACTTACTTCTCTATCTCGCGAGTTTGAACGACGAGCAACTGGCAGTGCTTTTCCGGGAGGTGGTTCAACTAGAGGAAAGGATGGGTGTGCGCGGCTGGCAGTTCTCCACTAGTGAGCAGACCATCCTGAACGCTTCGCTGCTCGCCCGCTCGCCTTACTATCAGGATTGGCGCAAGGCGGTGCAGAAGGTTTTCGACGCGGCTGATCAGCATGCCGAAAAAGAGAAGACCGCTGACAACGGAGCCAATCGACTTATTCTGCTGGTGATGCCCAGCTGTCTCCCACTTGATCGCGCGCAGGTCTGGCAAGGATGGCACGGGATAGGTCGTGCGGTACGACTCGATCTCGCATTGCCTGCATCGCTCGGCGAGACTCGCAGTCCCGCGGAAGCCCTTCTCAGCGGGGACGGCAATGGACGACTCCTGGAAAGTGTGTCGCGCCGGTCTAACGCTTCCTCTGCGGACGCTTGGATTGTGGACGCTGGAACTGGTCTGGTGGACTGCGCGTTGAAGCAAAACTCGGGCACAGGCGCTCCATCCGCCACTCTGCTCAGCCATGAACGGCTCGCTACCTTGCGCGAGAACTTCTCGCACGAAGTGAACACCATTCGAAAAGACCTGGCCGACGCCGACGCTGTGTTCGATCATCTGCGCACGACTGATATCACGCCGTGGTGTCCTCCGGAGGTGGCGTCGGCGCCGGTGATTCGGGAGTTCCTGCGGTCGCTCTACCTCAGCGGCAACGGAGCGTTAATCTTTGGAAATTCCTTCGTGGAGTGGACCGCCTCGGAAGCATTTCGCCGGGCACGGCCTTCGTTCCTGATGGCGCAGTTCGGAGTACGCAGCAAGCCCAAGCCTTTCACCAGCGTGGCCGTGTTCGAGAACCCGGACCAGGTGAACCCTCTGCCTGCCATCGATGACTTGCCGGGCAGCGCCTTGGACGCGCAGGAACTGGCATTGTACGTGTGGCTGGCCGCCAGCCGTTATGACGAATACAGGCGTAACACGGTCTGTCTCTGCATAGCCGAGAACCTATCGGAGGCCTATGTTGTCGCTCCTCTGGAGTTTGCTCTGTGGCACGAAGCCGAACCAGTCCCCATGGATCAGCTGCGCTCTACACTAACTCACTGGCTGGCGGCCGCCTAGCACCAGCCTCGCTCGTATCATTCCGCCGCTTTGGACTCCTCCACAATTACCAGATCCCAGGGCTTCAGTGTGACCGTGGTTCCCTTGCCAATCGCAGCGGTAGTCAACAGGTCGATGCCTGCGCCATAACTATAAGTGAAGGTGCTTGGAGATCCAGAGTAATTCAGGTAATAGTGGATGCGGCGAGACGCACGGTTCACACCATGCTTCACGCGAACCGGCGCCGCTAACTGCTGGTCGGAGCCGATAAGTCCAGCATCTTTCAGGCTCGTAAGCACGACTTGCTCCTGTAACTCGTCGGACAGTACCGTGCCCTCGTAAGTTAGGTCTCCCGCGCCATAGTGATTTCGCGTGATGGCGGGCCACTTACCGAAGAACGGGTGGTCGTAAAAGGCCAGCGGCTGCGCATGCTCGACCTGCAGGAATTCCGCCCACAGGCCCACCTGATTGCTACCGCCGACATGATAAGGATCGCCTTTCAACGCCAGGGGCTTCTCCAGGTTGGAGAATTCCTGATAACTAAAGCCAGCTGCATCGCGCAGAGGTCCCGGAGCGCGCGTCCAACGAACCGCGGAATTCTCGTTCGCGAACCCGCTCTTGAAAGTCATCAGCACGTGCCCGCCACCCTTCACGTAGTCTGATATCTTCTGCAGCAAAGCATCGTCCGCAATATAGAGAGCCGGCACAATCAGCAGCTTGTAACGCGAAAAATCCGCATTGCCGGGGAAGACAAAATCAGCTCCGACATTGGCGTTGTAGAGTGAGCGGTGAAGTTGCGTGACCAGCGAATTGTAGCCACCCGCGGCCTTTCCCGGGATCCACCCGGTGCCGTCGTGCCGCTCGTAAGGCATGAATCGGATGCCGTTGGCGGAATCGACACTGTAGAGAATTGCGACCTGGTTGTCGATCTTCAGGTCGACAAGGTGCGGCCCAATTTTCTGTAATTCGTGCGCCGTGCGTGACACCTCAGCGTAGGCGCGGTTCGGTTCCAGATCGTGGCTCAGCACGCCCTTCCAATACGTCTCCTGGCCCGCATGAATGGAGTGCCAGTGCCAATACTCTACCATGTTGGCGCCGCTCGACAGGTTCGTATAAACGTCCAGACGAAGCTGGCCATCGTAGGGAGGAAATTGGCCCGCGGAGTCCCAGCCCAGGGTCTGCGCATTGGTTTCTGTCACCAGGTAGTTGGCGTGCTTGAGCGATCGCGTATAGTCGCCTTGCTCCGCCTGCCAGGCGCCATCCATGTGGTCCTGGCTCCCGTGGTAGATGTTGTCAGCCACTATGTCCAGGCACTTTGCCTGTTCCGGATCGTTCACGTCCGGGCCCATCATCCCGCCGTAGTCGTGGGTCACGAACTGATCGGGCCGGCGATTCTCGCGCACCAGCCCGGCCTGCCATGACAGATAGTCGTTCACCCGCATCTGCCCCCAGCGTGACCACTCCAGCTTGTAACTCGTGCTGGTGGCGTTATCGCGCGTGGGCATGTTGTCCCACCCGTTGACGTCCTCGCCCCAGTAATTCAGGAACCAGGCTTTGTTCAATGCATCGGTGGTGCCGAACTTCTGTTTCAGGTGGTTCACAAATCCGGTGAAAACATCTTGATTGGCCGCGCCGTAAGGTGACGTTTCATTGTCAATCTGCCAGCCGATGACGGCCGGACTGTTCCGATAGTGGCGAACCAGGTTGACGATCAGGCGCTCGGCATAGAAACGAAAGGTGGGGTTATCGGTATCCATATTCTGGCGCATGCCGTAACCAACCTCGCCTCCTCCAAGGGGCCGCGCCAGCACTTCGGGGTGTTCATGGTACAGCCAAGTCGGAATGGAGTAGGTCGGTGTACCCATGATGACCTTGATGCCGGCCTTGCCCATGGCATCCACCACGCGATCCATCCAGGCATACTGGAACTCACCGTTCGCCGGCTCCCACAGGCTCCATGTGGATTCGCCCATGCGAACGACGTTGATCCCAGCCTCCTTCATCATCGCGACGTCGGTGTCGAGACGATCGTAGGGCATGTACTCGTGGTAGTAAGCAACGCCATAGAGCACAGTCGGCTGGGCTGTACCTGGGGCAACGGACGTCTGCGCCGTGACGGGTCGTGAACACGCCAACGCCGAAAGTACGACCAGCGCGGTACTCGCGAAACTCATCTTATTCGACATATGTGATTTCACCTTGCGCTAGACAGTCTCCTCAGGGTTGGCGACGATCGCGATTTCCGCATGCTGTTTTCCCAAGTGCGGGTGGAAAGCAGTGATCCGCACCTTCCCTGGTTTTTCCTGGGCTCGAATCCAAACCGCTCCGGTGCCTCCGATCAGTGCAAACGGATTATCGCCAATGAGCGAGGCTGGGCCTTCCAGCTCAAACTTGATCGCGTCGTTCGCAAATGGCTGAACCGCACCGAATTCGTCGGTAACGCGCAGAACAACACGAGTGGAGTCCGCCCCATCCGCAATCAGTTCGGTATCGTCGGGCAGAAGCATGAACTTCGCATCGATACCTTTTCCCGAAAGATTTTTCGTGATCGCCAGTTTTCCCTGGATATAACCCTCGATCCGCAGATCGCCCCAGCCATGGAAAAGCTCTCGCAATTGAATCACGAATGGAGCGTAGCGAAGATGGGCGAACTGCTTCCGGTCTGGATCCGCCTCCGCGATCAACTTGTCATTGATGTACAACTTGATGTGATCGCAATTAGAACAAACCACCGCCTTTGAAAATCCAATGGATTCGTCGCCGCGCGCCCAATGAAATGCGGGCTCAAGCACAACTTCTTCTGCCGGATCGCATTGCGATTTGTAGAATCCAGCCGCTGGTTTTGGCTCGCGGAACATGTCCGTGACCCCGTGATAACAAATTCGATCGCCAGAGCCGAAATCGCCATGCGTGTTGTAATCGAAGGCACACCAGCCGATTCCGCCGGCATATTGCGGATCGGATGCAAGCTGGTCGTGGATGCGGGCATGGCGCAGCGTATGCTCGGTGAGGCGCTCGACGTTGTCGATGGTCTTTGTTGGGAAGGTGTGGCCAACGAATTCCGTATTTAGATAACGCGGGTGATTGGGTGGTTTCAACGGGAAGCCGAAATCGTTCATCGTGAACACGTCTTCTAAGAATTCGGACGACTGGAAGTAGCGGATGCCTCCCGTCTGGCGGGTGGGATCGAGTTGATGGGCCACCGCGTTGGTGCGCGTATAGAAATCGTGGTCGTCGAGGGATTCGTTGATGCGCACGCCCCAGAGAACGATCGATGGATGGTTCCAATCGCGGCGGATCATGCGGCGCACATTGTCAATGGAGATCAGCTTCCAGGGTTCATCGCCAATGTGTTGCCAGCCGGGAATTTCTTCCAGAACCAGAAGGCCGAGTTCGTCGCTGGCGTCAAGAAAATGGCGCGACTGAGGATAATGGGAGGTACGGACGATATTGCATTTGAGCTGGCCGCGCAGAATCTGCGCATCGCGGCGCTGAACGCGGCCGGGCATTGCCTGTCCAACGAAGGGAAAAGTCTGATGACGATCTAGACCGCGCAGCTTGATGACCTTGCCGTTGAGCTCGAAACCGTGGTCGGTGAATTGGGCCTCGCGGAAACCGAAACGACGGGAGTCTTCATCCAGGAATTGGTTCCCGCGGTGCAAACGCACACGGACGGAGTAGAGGTTTCGTTTTTCCAGATCCCACAATCTGATGCCGCTCAGGCCCGCAAGATGCACGGTGTGCGCACCCGACTCGTTCGCGGGAGCAGCGGAAGGCAATGGCTGCGAAGCTTTGGCGAGAACATGCTCGCCGTCGAGCAATTCAACCTCGACGGTCAGGCCATCATGCGCCGCTTCCAGATTCTGGATGAAACAATCGACATCGAGCCCTGGACTCGCGGTGAGCACGTCCTTCGGCCGCACGAAAATGTTCTCGATGAAGGTAGCCGGCACGATCCGCAAAGAAACTTCACGATAGATGCCGCCAAAGGTGAGATAGTCGATTTCGTAACCAAACGGCGGAATGTCGGGGCGCTCGGTGGAATCCAAATCCACAGCGAGCACGTTCTCTCCGTCAAAATCGAGGTGCGGCGTTAATTCAAATGAGAATGGAGTGTATCCGCCTTTGTATTCCCCGAGACGCACTCCGTTGATCCAGACCGTGGATGCGGTCATCGCTCCTTCGAAATCAACGAAAACATGCTTTCCCCGAGCTGCCGGAGGAAGCTTGAACCGGCGACGATAAAGAGAGATAAATTCGTAGTTCTTCTCGTCAAAACTATGCCATGGAAGGAGGACATTCGTGTGAGGGATCACGACTCGTTCGAATCCGGAGTCGTCAAACTCTTTGGCGTGGCCGCCTTCAACAAAACTCCGGCTGTAGCGCCAGTTTCGATTCATTGGGAGGACGAGCCGTCCGGCGGCGGTAGAGGTCCCGGGCGGCGTGCGATCGTCCGCGAACGCATAGGGTGCTAGTGTCGCTCCAGCGATCAGCGTACTTGTGTTTTGCAGAAACCTGCGTCGGTCCATTTTCATCCATCCTCTCCGATAACTCTCGATTGCGTGCAACTCGCGGTTTGCAGCTTGCGAATCGGGAAAACGCCAGGCGCCGCTGCCATGGTCCAGGAAAGCCTTCCGCTCAATCCGGACTCCTGAACCACTGCGATCAAGGCTTCGCCGGCGCTCCACCCATTTCCGAGTACACAAACTGCCGAATCTCCGCTCTCTGTTTGTCGACCTCCGCCAGGTGTTGCGCGCGGACTTGCTGATAAACCTCGAACTGCTGCTGCGCTCGATCCTTTTCACCGGTGTGAACGTAGGCCTGGCCGAGCCGGTAGTGCGCGTCCGCGAGGTCGGGATTGTGTTCGAGAGCCTGCGTATACTCGGGAATTGAGTCGGCGTACTTACCCTGGTCCGAGTAAAGGTTCCCCAACTGCAAATGCGCCTCGGCGAGATTCGGATCGAGGGTGATTGCCCGCTTGAGCATTGACTCGATCTGATGAACATCGAGGCTCGCATCCTGTCCGCGCTTTCCTTTCCACAAACTCATCGCGTAGTAATAGAAGGCGCGAGGGTTTTGCGGCTGCAGCTCGGTAAAACGGCGAAATCGTTCAATGACCTCGTCGGTGTGGACTGGCGAACTGTCGTACGCCCTGGAAAGAAAAAGATAGCAACTAGCGTCCGACGGATTCAGGTCGGCGGCCTTCAAGAGCGACTGGATGGCTTCGTCGTATTTGCCGCGAGAGTAAAAGGCCATCCCGAGACCGATCGCGAGCCGCGGCGAATTCGGATAGCGCTCGGCAGCCCGGCGGAAGACTTCAATCGCCGGTTCAAGCGTGCGGTGAATCAGAAGTTCGCTGCCCCAATCGAACAGGTTGGTCTCGCTCGGATCCATGTGCGCCGCGCTTTCGAATTGGTTGGCCGCGGCGACAGGGTTCCCGTCCTTTTCTTCGATTTGAGCCATCAGATTATGCAATTCCGCCGTGTCTTTACGCTGCAAAAGATCGTGAACCGTCTGCCGCGCGTTCGAGAGCTTCCCCGAGTCGAAGTACGCGAGCGCCAAATCGTAGCCGTTGTCGTAAGCGGCGGGATTGGCTTTCTGGGCGCGCTCCAGAAAAGGCGCAGCCTCGGCGATCTTTCCCGATTGAACATAAAGCTCGCCGAGGTTATGGTTGGCATCGAAGTTGTGCGGCTCGAGCTTTAGCGCCCGCTTAAACTCCCGTTCCGCTCGTTCGGCATTTCCCAGGCGCACCAGATTGGCGGCTAGATTCGTTCGCGCCGCCGCCGAATCCGGTTTCAGGCGCACTGCCTTCTCGAGGTGCTCATTGGCTCTTTTATCCTGCGATTCCGCGGCATAGGCCAACCCCAGAAGCTCGTGAACCTCAAAGCTCCCCGGAACCTCGCGCAGAAGATTCTCCAGTTGCACAGCGGCGTCGGCAAAGTGTCCCGCGTCATACTCGGCGGAAGCCGCCCGAAACTGGCGATCAAGCTGCCGGCCATTCGGGCCGGCAGGCTGGTCCTTCCCGGCAGCGGCCGCAAGATACGGCAAGCACACGAGGAAGGCAGCGACAACAATGCGAAGGAGACTGCGTCTGGGGATCACAGCATTCGTATGCTAGCACCGCGGTGAGCGAACTGGAGCACTGGCATGAGAAAACAACAGGGAAGGCGTTCGGCTCGAACGCCTTCCCCGTGGAAGACAGCTTAGAACAGCAGCTTCAAAGCGAACTGAATCTGCCGCGGATCGTACGGTGCATCGCGCGTGGAGCCGATCTCGCCAAAACTCTTCTGGGTGAAGTCGCCCGAACCGGAAACTGACACCACTCCATTCCCTCCGAAATTCGGGTTGTTGAAGTTCGGGTGGTTGAAGAGGTTGAAGAACTCGGCGCGGAATTGCAGATTGTAACGTTCCGTCAAGTGCATGTCCTTGAAGGTCGAGAAGTCCATTCTCTTGAAGGGTTCCCCGGCAAGCTGCGTTGCGGGACCACCCAAGGTACTCAGAGGGCACGGCGCAGCCGAGCAAGGTGCGGGCTGTGCGAATGCCGCGGGGTTGCCGAAGAAACTCAGCTTCCCGTTGGCATCGATGTGGTTGCCTCGGTCGAAGCTCTGCCCTTGGACGACGAGATCATAACAACCCGACTTGGATGTGCCCGAAGGACAAGACAGCGTAATCGGCTGGCCACCCTCAAGCACGACAATCGTATTGATGCTCCAACCGCTGAGTATCTTGTTGCCGATCCCGTTATCGTTGGACAAGTATCGCTTGCCTTTACCGAAGGGCAGTTCATAGCCCGCGCTCAGGTGGAAGACGTTGCGAATATCAAAATCGGCTAAGCCGTAATCATACTTGATCCCGACTCCGGGAACGCTCGCGGCACGGAAACCGGCTGTGCTTCCGCCGTTAAGCAGGTCGCCGGCGTCAGTTGTCGCGTGCGACCACGTGTACGTGCCCAGGAAGTTCAGGCCGTATCCAAACCGCTTTTCCACTTTGGTCTGAAGTGAATGGTAGATACTGTTGCCAATGGTGGCTGCCTGGCTGCTGCCTTGCCCGAAATCCGGGAACGGCAGACCACCTTGAGACAAGGGGAGAGCACCAGTCCCGGGCGTACCACCGGGCCCGGCAGTATTTGTCAATTGCGCGCCAGTAGGATCGATCCCGGTAGGATTGTTATTGCTGGGGAACGACTCCAAGTGGCGCGACAGCGATGTTACATAGCCAGCTTGCACACTCAACGTGGGCGTTACCTGATACTGCAGCGTCAGGTTGCCGCTCATCGAGTAAGGGGTCTGGTAATCGAACTGAATCCCCCGCAACGCCAAACCGTTGGCTAAGACCTTAGTTGGATCGAGCGGCGCGCAGGAGAACCCAGTCTCAAACGTCGCAGTATTCCCGGCAGTTGTGCAGCCGCCTCCGGCGCCAAACGTCTGCGGGGTATAGTCATTCGGAGGACTGAAGCTGAAATTGAACTGGTAGGGATAGTTCTCGCCCAGGTTCGGCGAATAACCCCGGTTCTCAAAGCCGTTGTAGAACATGCCAAACCCGCCCCGCACCACGAACTTGGAGCTGGCTTGGTAGGCAAAACCAAAGCGAGGCGCAAAATTCGCCTTCTGTGAGTTGCCGAGCCCTTTTCCGTACTGGTTACCCTGCACGAGACCTATCCCGTCGGCAGCAAGTAACTCGGTGAAGCTCGTAGAAACGGTAACCGGGTTCGGGACGAGGTATTGTGCCGTACCCAACGGCGCCCCGCTCGGAACGAAGTTGGCTTGGGCGCCGTGGTGCTCATACACGAGGCCGAAGAAATCCCAGCGCAAGCCCAGATTGACGGTCAACTTGGAATTGACCTTCCAGTCGTCGTTGAGATAGAGGCCGTAGTAGTTCTTTCCGTTATCGGTTAGAGAAATGTTGGATTCGTAGATCTGGGTCGTACCGCCTTCCCAACAGGGGAACTGACTTGTGGCTGGCCCACAAAGTGGCGCACCGTCTGCATAAGTCGGAGCGCTGGGCGTCAGCAGGAAGGCAGCCCGCCCTGTGTTGCCTTCGTCGGCTTGGTTTTTGAGCGCGCTACTATTTGGTATCTCCGTGAAGTTTCCGTTGTAATCGAATTCTCCGCGCGACCACGGTGGCTGCAGAGTGGAGAAGTTCACGTGCTGCCACTCCACTCCCATCTTAAACGTGTTCTTGCCGTAAATCTTGGTGAGGTCGTCGGTGATCTGGGTGGTAGAAGTGATTTCATCCGACGGCAGGAAGGCGTTGCTTCCCAAGGTTTGGAGCCCGTTGATTCCGAAGGCGGGAAGCCCGCCATTCTCTGGCGCCTGGGGAATGCCCTGGATGCCATAGGTGCTAGGAATGTTGGTCAGATCGTTGGCCGCGGGGGAAGTGCGCGTAGTATGCAGGTGATTGAGCCCCACGCGGGCGACGTTAACCACGTTTGGAGAAAAGACGTGGGTCCAAGCCACGGCAGCCTGGTCGGATTTAGCCGTCTGCGTCCCCTGTTGGAAGCCGCCACCGTCCGCGATGCCTCCGAAAATTCCGGGGATGAACTGCGGGTCGTCTTCGTAGCTGAAACGAATGAACGCCTGGTTCTTTTCGTTGAAGTTGAAGTCTATCTTGGTATCGAACTGATTGCGGTGCTCATCGAGTTTCGGCGAATTGGCGTAATTTGAGAAGAGTGAAGAACTGGTTGTCGGGGCTGGGTAAAGCTTCAGCAGCGCGATGGCGTTCTGATCCAACCGCGTGACTGGAATCTGGTTCAGCGTGGTACAGGTAGTATAGTCCGTGATAGTCGCCGAGCAGTTAATGGGGTCGCGGACATACCCTGTGGCATTTCCATTTAGCATCGCGGTCGTCGGCGTGATGCCCGAAGGGACATCTTGCTCGCCTGCAGTAACCAATCGCGTAGTTGCGGGGTCGTAGATAGTCCCGAAGGGAGCGGTTCGGCCCAATTGGTCAGTCAACGTTCCCGACTGCCCGGTGATCAGGTCCGAGAAATCGGCCGTGGCAGTCCCTAGGCTAGTCATCTCCTTAGCCGTAGGAACCGAGCCCGTCAAGATCGTTCCCTGAATGCGGCGCAGTCCTTCATAATCGGCGAAGAAGAACAGCTTGTTCTTGATGATCGGGCCGCCGAGGGATCCGCCAAACTGGTTCTGGCGAAGCTCGCCCTTCTTTACGCCGCCGGCGTCTTCAAAATAGTCGGGCGCGTCAAAGATGTCGTTGCGGAAGAATTCCCAAGCCGTGCCGTGGATAGCGTTGGTGCCCGATTTAATGGTCGCGTTGAGAACGGCAGCTCCCGAACGCCCGAATTCAGCGCTGAAGTCCGACGTTTGGACCTTGAATTCCTGAATCGCGTCGACCGGCGGCAGCACAACATAGTTGGTGCCGTTCAGGAAGTCCACGGTATCGGAATTGTTATCGATGCCGTCAAGCATGTAATTGTTCTGCGCCGGCCGGTTGCCGTTGGCTGTGAAAGCGCCAGAAGCCGCGTTGCCGCGGGTGTCCGCTTCAGGCGAGCCCACGCCGGCGGATAGTTGCGCCAGGAACGTGAAGTTGCGGCCGTTCAACGGAAGATTGTTGGTGCTGCGCTCGTCGACCACCTGGCCCACGGACGCATCCTGGGTCTGAAGCACGGGAGCGGCTGCGGTAACTTCCACGGTTTCGGTCACGCTTCCAGGTTGGAGCTTGAAATTGACCAGCACCCTCGCGCTCGCATCGACGGTGATGTGAGTTTGGATTTCTGTCTTGAAGCCCTTGGAGGAAGCGTTCAGCTTGTAACTCCCGATCCTCACCGGGCTAAACTCGTAGCTTCCATCTCCTGTCGCAGTAGTCGACAGGGTAGCGCCCGTGTCTTCGCTGATGAGCGTAACTTTAGCGCCTCCGACGACGGCCCCCGATGTGTCCGTGATAGTTCCCGTGATGGAACCGGTGTCAACTTGAGCTTGGAGAAAGCAGACGTTGAGAGTAGCGCAGACGATGAATACCAGAAGGCAGCGCAGGGTCCAGGAAACGGCTTGTCGGTTCATGAGCTCTCCTTTGAGCTGCAAGGCCGGCTTCGCGGCCAGCCTCGCACTGCAAAAACTACGACCTTAATCCGGGTCGAAACTTAAACACAGCAGCGGCGGCGCGATACACGACGCCAGCCACGCTCCGCACGGGGCGACAACGCTCACCAACTACGGCGAGTCGCCTCTTCGCAAATTAACCGCTTAACATTAACCGCTTAATCCAAATCTACTAGTACAGGCGGAATATCACGACGAGATGGACGTTGTCAAGTTTTTTTTTGTGGTCTATACTCCGCTCAGTCCCGGCGCTAGCGGACGATGGATTTCGACAACATCGATTTGGGCCGCTTCCGAACGGCCGAGGATGCGAGCTTATGAGTCTGACCATTCGCGATGTTGCGAAGGCGGCCGATGTCTCCACCGCCACCGTTTCTAACGTCTTGAACAAGACTGGCAAAGTGGGGTCCAGGACTCGCCGCCTCGTCCTCTCGGCAGTCAAGCGCCTGGGATATGTTCCCGACGTGCATGCGCGCCGCCTGGCTTCGCGGGAGCGCCGCACGCTCGGGATCATCGTCTCCGATATCGAAAACCCCTTCTTCCCGGAAGTGATAAAGAGTTTCGAAGTTCGCGCCGCCGAGCTTGGTTACGACGCTATTCTCAGCGACACCAATTACGATCCGCGCAGAACTCGCGAGGCCGCGGCGAGAATGATGGAGCATAAAGTCCGCGGCGTCGCGGTTATGACATCGGAGATCAGTCTGCGTCTGATCCACGAACTTGCCCGGAGAATGATTGCCGTAACTTTCCTCGACCTCGCGCCGGTTCGCGCCTACATGAGCAATCTGGGCGTCGATTATTTCTCTGGGATTGAACAGATCGTGAAGTACCTGTATGCGAATGGACACCGGCGCATCGCCTTCGTTGCCGGCAGGCCTCGCCTCAAATCCAACCTCGCGCGCCTGGATGCTTACGAAAAGACCATGCGCTCTCTGGGGCTGGATCCGGGGCCGGTGCTGCCGGGCGACTTGCGTTTCGAGGGCGGGCTCGCCGCCGGTGCGGCGATTGCAAAACTGTCTCCGCGGCCCACCGCGGTCGTGGCAGTGAACGATCTCACCGCCGTAGGCGTCATAAAAGGCTTACTCAATGCCGGCTGCCGGGTGCCCCAGGATATCTCGGTTACGGGATTCGATAAGATACGCCTCGCCGAATACAGCAACCCATCGATCACCACCGTCGACATTCATCGCGATACTCTGGGCCGGCTGGCTGCCGACGCGCTGCATGAGCTCTCCAGCTCCGACAGTCCTCAAGGCAAGGAATATCCGATCGCGGTCGAGTTGGTGATTGGAGGTTCCTCGGGACCTGTTTCCCAATAAGCGCGGCCTCTCCGTTTGACAGATTCGTCAGAGCTGCTAGCATGCGAATACTGCGCCATCGTTGAGCGGACACTCTCGGGATGCCGGGGCAAAAAGACCGAAATTATATTGCTTCACGCCGCACGTTCCTCAAGCAGATGCAGTGGGCGCCCGTGCTTTTCCTTCCCGCGCCGATGGATGGCCGGCTCTTCAGGCCGCGACCCGGGCAAATCGCAGCGACCCAGCCTTCGGCTTTCCCATTCGCTGATTTTCGTCTAACACCGCACTATCCGGCGAAATCTCCGCTGGATGATGTTCTTCGCCTCGCCGTTCCCGGCACGGACGAATACGTCACCGAAGGATACGCATCCGAGATCATGGCGCTGCTGGAGAAGTGGAGCCGGGAACTGAAAGCGAAACCTCCGGCAACCGCTGCCATGAGCGAGTTCGTCGACCCCAACATTGCATCCTCCGCGCTCCTTCCAATTCGCGAATCCCCGGTGCGCGCGAGCCATGGCATCGAGGTAGTTTGGAGGGAGTTTTCGTCCGGGTTGATTTCTGGCCGCGAGCGCTTCCTGCAGGAGATCAAAACGTACCTGGCCCCGCTAAACCGAATCGAGATTGCCGACTTCGAGATCTACGAGTGCAATCGGGTGGCGAACTCGCCGCTGACCATAGAGGCCAGGATTCGATATGACCTGGTCGGTACGCGGTCCGACCAGGTGCGCGAAGAGCGAATCGGCTCTTTGCTCACGCAATGGTCACTCAATGAATCCGGCCCATGGCGAGCCCTGAAGTGGAGCGCATCCGAGGAAACCGTCAGCCGCGCTGCTGCCCCGGTCTTTATCGATATTACTTCCCGGGCTCTCGGGCGGGCGGGGTCCTACAAAGAGCAACTGCTTCGGGGAGCCGACTACTGGCGAACCGTCTTGGACGGCGCTTGTGGATTGGACGTCTATGGAAACAACGGCGTGGCAGTGGGCGACTTCAACCAGGATGGTTTCGACGACATCTACGTTTGCCAACCCGCCGGACTTCCCAACCGGCTCTATCGCAATCGTGGAGATGGAACCTTCGAGGACGTGACCGAAGCGTCCGGAGTGTGCGTGCTCGATGCCACGGCCTGCGCTCTGTTCGCGGATTTTGAAAACCGGGGTTTGCAGGATCTGCTGGTGGTTTGCGGAAGCGGACCGCTGCTTTTCCGCAACCAGGGGAGCGGAAAGTTTTCCCTCAAGCCCGATGCCTTCAAGTTTGCGCAGCCTCCCCAGGGAACTTTCACACAAGCCGCCATAGCGGACTACGATCGCGATGGCAGGCTCGACATTTATTTCGGTCTCTACAGTTACTATCTCGGCTTGGACCAATACCACTATCCGGTCCCCTATTTTGACGCGCGCAATGGACCTCCAAACTTCCTGTTCCACAATGAAGGAAACGGAGTTTTTCAAGACCGGACAGAAGCCTCCGGCCTGAATGTCGACAACGATCGTTACACTTTCGCCTGCACCTGGGGCGACTTCAACGCAGACGGCCGGCCGGACTTGTACGTGGTGAATGACTTCGGCCGTAATAATCTCTATCGGAACAATGGCGACGGGACCTTCGCCACCGTTTCCAGCGAAGCGCAAGTGGATGAGCCCGGAGCCGGCATGAGCGCGTGCTGGCTGGACTTCGACAACGACGGGAAACCGGACATCTACGCGGCCGGCATGTGGGTTGCGGCTGGCATGCGAGTTTTTGGACAGCCGCATTTTCACGATAAAGACCCGGACAAGATTCGCGCACTTTACCAACGGCACATGCTCGGCAATTCGTTGTATCGGAATCAGGGCAACGGCCGGTTTCAAAATGTGGCCGGGCCCGCGGGGGTTGCCATGGGCCGCTGGTCGTGGTCCACCGATGCGTGGGACTTTGACCATGACGGCTACTCGGACCTGTACGTGGCAAATGGCTATATTACCGGCGTCGGTGGGCCTGATGTCTCGAGCTTTTTCTGGCGCCAGGTCGTCGCAAAAGCGCCCCAGAACGCCAGCCCTTCGCCCAATTACGAGCTGGGATGGAACGCCATCAACGAGCTCATTCGTTCCGACTCTACCTGGAACGGTCACGAGCGGAACGTTTTCTTTGCCAATAATCGCGACGGCACGTTTTCCGACATCTCCGCCGTTGCCGGCTTGGATTTTCGCGATGACAGCCGCTCGTTTGCGCTCGCCGATCTCGATCGCGACGGCCGACTGGAAGTCGTGCTCAAGAATCGAACCGCGCCCCAGATTCGCATCTTGCACAACGCGATGAAAGACATCGGCGACTCGATCACCTTCCGCTTGCGCGGGCATCAGAGCAACCGCGACGCGATCGGGACCGCGATCACCGTCGAAGTGGGATCGCTCCGCCAGACAAAATATCTCCAGGCTGGCTCGGGGTTCCTGTCACAGCACACTAAAGAACTTTTCTTCGGGCTGGGAAAAGTGGAGGGACCGGTCCGCGCCACGATTCATTGGCCCCGCGGTCTGACCCAGAGGTTCGAAGCCTTACCCGTAAACCATCGCATCGAGATCGAAGAGGGATCGGAGTTTCAGGCAACGGCCTTCCTGGCTACGCCTTCATCCTTCCTGCAAGCAGGCGAACCCGAGAAAATTGAACCCCTGCCTTCATCGATTGAGACCTGGCTCGTCGAGCCTTTGAGCGCCCCGGACTTTTCCTTGCCCGACCTATCCGGCAAGACGTGGAACCTGCGGGCGTTTCGAGGCACGTTCGTGCTGCTTAACGTTTGGGCGACAGTTTCTCCGTCCAGCCGACAGCAGTTGCGAATTCTTCGTCAGTCGCACCCGAAGCTTGCCGCTAAGGGCCTTCGCATTGTCTCGCTCAATTTCGATGCCCTCACGGGCGAGAAACCGGAGGATGCGGGGAGCGGGCGATCATTGGCCACGCCAGAACAATTTCCCTTCCCCGTTCTGGAGGCTACCGCGGAAGTTGCCAGCGTTTACAACATCATCTATCGATATCTGTTCGACCGTCACCGCGACCTCTCGCTCCCAACGTCTTTTTTGATCGACGAATCCGGCAACATCGTGAAGCTGTACCAGGGGACCGTAGATCCAGAATCCCTTTTGCGGGATTTGGCGTCAGTGCCGCGCACTCCAGAGCAGCGCATGGGCAAAGCGCTTCCCTTCCCTGGGACTCTCTATCAGGACGTGTTTCAGCGCAATGCTTTTACTTACGCCGTAGCGTTTTTTCAGCGCGGTCTTTTTGGCCAAGCCGAGGAGTCGTTCAAGCAAGTCATCACGGCGAAGCCCGACGATCCCGAAGCTTATTACGATCTGGGGACGCTCTATCTTCAGCGGAACTCTCTGCCCAAGGCGGAACACTATCTCCGGCAAGCAGTAACGTTGCGGTCGAACTATCCCCAGGCTTGGAATAATCTGGGAATGTTAGCGGCGCAGACGGGTCAGAGCGACGAAGCCATACGGAACTTCCAAGAGTCCCTGCGGCTGCGGCCCGCATACGCCACCGCGCTTCTAAATCTCGGGAATCTTTATCGGCGGCAGGGGACTTTTGACGAGGCGGAAAAGCTTCTGAGCCGCGCATTCGACAACGAACCCCAGAATCCGGAAGTTAATTACAGTCTGGGAATGCTCTATGCCCGCCGGAATCAAAGCGAACGCGCCGAGCAATATCTGGAGAACGCGCTGGCTCTGCGCCCGGAGTATTCCGACGCGCTCAACAATCTGGGAGTGCTCTTGGTTCAAGAAAAACGCTACCCCGAGGCGGAAGAGAAATTCAAAACCTGCATTCAGGCAGCCCCAAATTTTGACCAGGGGTATCTTAATCTCGCCCGTCTGTACGTGATTTTGAATGACAAAGAAAAAGCGCGAGCGGTTTTGCAGGCCCTGCTGCGACAACAGCCACAACATAAGCTGGCTCAGCAGGCGCTCGAAATGCTATATTGAGCCCTCGAAGAGGCAAGAACGGATGTTGGGTCCCGCCTCACTTCAAATCCGGCGCGCCAGCAGCAGTCTGGGATTGCCCGGAATGCTTCTGCTGGCTGTGCTTGCGATTCCCAGCGCCGTTCCGGCTCAACAACCACCGGTCAAGCACCACAGCACGCAGCCGCGGGCCAAGGTCGCTTCCCCTTTTCAGGAAGCCGAAACGCTCATCCAGCAAGGCCTTTTCGAACAAGCGAAGGAAAAGATTCAGGCGCAGATCGAACTGAATCCCACCAACGTGGATGCGTACAACCTGCTGGGAATTGCCTGTACCGATGAAAAAGACTACGCCGATGCCGCCGACGCGTTCCAGCACGCGCTGCAACTGGCTCCTAACTCCACTGTAACTCACAACAACCTGGGCAATCTATATGTGTCCCAACAGAAACTCGATCTCGCCGAAAAAGAGTTCACTAAGTCTCTGGGCATTGCTCCCACAAATCGCGATGCTAACTACAACTTAGGTCTGCTTCTAATGGCTAAGGGCGAACCAGCCGCGGCCATACGTCACCTCCAGCGAGTGCGCCCTCTGACCGTCGAAACCCGGTTCAATCTGGTGCGCGCGTACCTTCAGGCCGGCCGGACTGCCGAGGCATTGCAGACCGTCCGCCAAATCTCAGCAGAAAAGAAGCAGGATGTGCAGTTGCACTTCACACTCGGCGTGCTGCTGGCCTCCGAGAGGCAGTACAAGGCGGCACAACTCGAGCTGGAACAGGCAAACGCGCTGCAGCCTGAGACCTTCGAGACTTTGTATAACCTGGGGCAGGCATATCTCCGAGGCGGCGAAAACGCGAAGGCCGAACTCGCGCTGAATCGCGCGCTGAAGCTGAAGCCGGATTCTCCGGAAGCCCTGAACCTGCTGGCGCAGGATTATTTCGCGCAGGCCAAGCCCGTGGACGCTCTCGAACTGCTGGCGCGCGCCCACAAACTGGCGCCGGAGAATACCGACATCATCTTCTTAATGGCTCGCGTCAGCATGACGCAGCATTACTTTGAAGACGCCATCCCGCTGCTCGAATCGGGCTTGAAAATTGCGCCCGAACGAGCCGATCTCCGCGCCGCCCTGGGCGAAAGCTACTTCATGGCCGGCAAGGCGGAAAAAGCCATCGAGGAATTCAAGCGGTTGATTGCCGTCGACTCGTCGGCGCGCTCCTATGTCTCCATGGGACTCTCTTACCGCCATCTGGGACGATTCGATGAGGCTCTTAAGTATTTCCAGGAAGGATTGAAAAAAGACCCGCACGATGCCCAGTGCCTGTTCAACATCGGCTATATAGAAGAGCGGCAAGGAAATTATGCGCGCGCCGAAGAGATGTTTCAGCAGGTGCTCGGCGCGCATCCAGATACTGCCGATGCGCTCCTGGAGCTAGCGAATCTGCGAACCAAGGATAAGAAATTCGCGGACGCCGCCGAGCTTCTTCGCCGATACGTGAAGGTGAGCCGCGATCCGGCGAACGGCTACTACAAACTTGCGATGGTAGAAAGGAGCCTCCATCAGACTGCGGCCGCCGAGAGAGACTTGAATGTCTTCCAAACGCTCTCGAAGAATGCTTCCGCCGGGCCGTATCCCTATCAGCACCTTTTCGACTACCTTGACAACCGTTCCAGCCTTTCTCCTCAAGAGCGCACTCAGCTCGACGTCACCGAACTGTTGGAGCAGATCCAGAAACACCCGGGCCAGCCGCAAAACTTTTATCTGCTCGCCGAAGCTTACCTGAGGCTCGGGAAACGGGACGAGGCCCGGCAAACGATCGCGCAGCTCGATCAAATCAGCGCCGATGACTATCGCACCCAGACTGGCATTGGCGTATTGCTCGCGCGTTACCGTTTGTACAACGACGCCATCCAGCATTTTCAGACCGCGCTGCACGCTAATCCCGATTCCGACGACGTGAAATTCGATTTGGCCGATGCCTACTTCCGCGCTGGTCTCTACCATCGGGCGCTCGATGCCGCCCAGACGGTTTCCGCCGCTGGCCAGCAGGACGATTCTTTCCTCGCGCTGTTGGGAGACATCCAGGCTCACGTAGGTGACACCGCCAAAGCAACCGAAATTTTCCGCCATGCCATCAGCCAGAATCCCGACAACGACCAGTACTATCTCTCGCTCACGTTGATCCAGCTTCGCGAAAACGATCTCCACGGCGCGGAGCAGACGCTGCAGAGCGGTCTCAAGCGAATTCCCGGCTCGGGGAAAATCCTTTGGGGCTTGGGGCTGGTGTCGGTACTGCAAGGGAATACCCGGCAGGCCGGCGAGCGCTTGGAGCGCGCCGTCGAGTTACTGCCGGAGTGGGCCGGCAGTTATTCCACTCTCGGCGTTTTTTACTATCAGACGGGACAGATTGAGAAAGCACGCGAAGTGCTCGACCGTTTCAAGGGAAGCAACGCTGGGGGCCTGGACGTCGGCCGGATCGAACAAACTCTGGCCAAAACTCCACCCAGCCCTTCCCCCGCAGGCCAGTCCATCCCGATGGCCGCCCGCCAGCAGTTGCTTCAGTTAGCGCTTATGATCGCCGACCGGACGCTGTGACCGGACAAGCCTCTCGCTGGTTTAAAATAAAAACTCCGGTCAATTCCGAAAACATGCAAGGTGGTCGCACATCTCTGATCGTGTCGAGAGCCGGGTACGGCATGATCCTCACTCTAGGCATTATCGTTGGCCTATTAGTACATGCGAAGGTCGCGGCACAGACGGCAACGAAGCAGGACCGGGGCATTTCCGTCCACTACACCGATATGCGTCAGGCCGCTGGAATCACTTTCCAGCAGGACTCGACGCAAACCGAAGAAAAGTACTACCTCGAAACCATGGGCACTGGCGTCGCTTGGCTCGACTATGACCAGGATGGTCTCATGGACTTGTTTTTTGTCCAGTCCGCCGCTACCGATATCTACAAACCGCCGCATCCGCTGCGCTGCGCGCTTTACCATAACAACGGCGACGGCACTTTTACCGACGTCACAGAAAAAGCCGGTGTGGGAGGCGAAGGCCACTACGGCCAGGGGGTTGCCGTCGGTGACTATGACAATGACGGGTATCCCGATCTGTATGTGACCGGCTATGGTCGCGCGATTCTCTATCACAACAACGGCGACGGCACTTTCACCGACGTCACGGCCAAAGCCGGCGTTGCCGATGAAGGCCAATGGTCGACCAGCGCCGGCTGGTTCGATTACGACAAAGACGGCTGGCTCGACCTGGTCGTCACCAACTACATTGACTGGACGCCAAACAATAATCTGTATTGCGGCGAACAGCGGCCGGGCTACCGCGCTTACTGCCATCCCGGCAACTACAAAGGCCAGCACATCAAGCTCTACCACAACAATCACGACGGAACCTTCACCGACGTAAGCGACGCCTCCGGAGTGGGAAAGCCCGAAGCCAAGGGCATGGGCGTGGTCCTGGCCGACTTCAACAACGATGGCTGGCCCGATATTGCCGTCGCCAACGACACGTGGCCAAACTTTCTCTTCATCAACAAGCACAACGGAACTTTTGAAGATGTTTCACTGATCTCTGGCCTGGCCGTGAGCGAGGACGGAGGCTATGAGGCCGGCATGGGTATCGATGCCGCCGATGTGGACGGCGATGGCTGGCAGGATGTCTACGTTACTCATCTGGACTTCGAATTGAATCGTCTCTATCACAACAACCGCGATGGCACCTTCACCGACGTCACCTATCGCTCCGGCATCGGTAACAAAGCCGTCTTGATGAGTGGCGTGGCCATGAAATTTCTGGACTACGACAACGATGGCTGGAACGATATCGTGCAGGCCAACGGCGCCATGGTCGACAACGTTCAGCTCTATCACAGCGAGGTGTCCTACAAAGAACCGCTGCTGATGTATCGCAATCTGGGCAAGGGCCAATTCGAAAAAGTGTCGGAGTCGCTGGGCCCCGATTTCATGCGTCCGATCGCGGGGCGCGGCCTCGCCACCGCCGACTACGACAATGACGGCGGCATCGACATCGTCACCAACAATCGCGGCGATTATCCATCGCTCCTGCATAACGACGGTGGCAATGCCAATCACTGGCTGACTGTTTTATTGATCGGAACAAAGTCGAATCGCGACGGCATCGGCGCTTCGCTCAAATTGACTTCGGCAGGTATCACGCAGGTCGAACAGGCCAAGGGCGGCATGAGTTACATGTCGGCCAGCGATCCACGAATTCATTTTGGTTTGGGAAAGCGCACCCAAATCGAGTCCTTGGAGATCACGTGGCCGAGCGGACAGGTGGATCGATTGGCGAACCTACCGATCGACCAGATCATCGCGGTAAAGGAAGGATCGGGAATTGTCCCGCGCCGGTTTCCGAAATTCGAAGTAAAGAGCGCGTCCAAGACCGAGGGCGCGAAATGAATTATCCCCGCCGGCGTTTCCTCGGCTCTTCCCTGGTTATGCTCGGCAGCACGCTGCTCGACGCACTCACTACGCCGCTCTGGAAATGGCAGCCCCGTTTGGCGCTTCAGTCCGCTCCGGTCGCGAATCCCACTTCTCCGGTGCGGTTCGTGGATGTAGCTCGCGAGGCCGGGCTCAACATCCCCAATGTCTGGGGAGCCGTCGATCACAAGCGCTATATCATCGAAGCCAAAGGCAGCGGAATCGCCTTTTTCGATTACGACCATGACGGTTGGCTGGATATTTATCTGACCAATGGAACGCGGCTGGGCGAGCACTGGCCAGCCGGACAGGAGCCCATTTCTCATCTCTACAAGAACAACCGCGATGGGACCTTCACCGACGTCACGGAAAGATCGGGGCTCGCCCGCACAGGCTGGCAGACGGGCGTGTGCGTCGGCGACTACGACAACGATGGCTGGGACGATCTCTTCTGCTGCTTCTGGGGACACAACATTCTTTTTCACAACAACGGCGATGGCACCTTTACCGACGTTACGCGCAAGTCCGGCCTTTACGATGAACGAGTCCGCTGGGGCTCGGGTTGCACCTTCCTCGATTATGACCGCGACGGACGTCTCGATCTCTTCGTGTGCCACTACATCAAGCTCGATCCGGCGAACACGCCGGCGGAAATGGACCCCGAGTCTTGCCAATGGAAAGGGATCCCGGTGATGTGCGGCCCGCGCGGCCTTCCCGGCGACACTAATGTCCTTTATCACAACAACGGCGACGGCACCTTTACTGATGTCTCGGAAAAATCGGGCATTCTGAAGCCGGGTCCGCGATATTCCATTACCGCGGTCTCTTATGATTTCGACAACGACGGCTGGCCGGACATTTATGTGGCTGTGGACTCCGAACCCAGTGTCCTGTTCCGCAACAATCACGACGGCACTTTTACCGATGTGGCAGTCATGGCGGGATGCGCGTACAGCGAGAATGGGCACGAGCAGGCAGGCATGGGCATCGCGGTTGGCGATTACGACTGCGATGGTTGGCTCGATATCTTCAAGACCAATTTTGCCGACGATACCTGCAATCTCTATCACAATAACGGAGACGGCACGTTCAGCGATGTGACCTTTTCCTCGGGGCTCGGAATCAACAACCAGTATGTCGCCTGGGGATGCGGGTTTGTCGACTATGACAATGACGGTTGGGCGGATCTAATCCAGGTCAACGGACACGTCTATCCGGAGATTGCCGGACACGAAATTGGCCAGACTTTCAAGAATCCGCGCCTCGTGTACAAGAACATGGGCAATGGCCAATTCAAAGATGTTTCGTCCGCCATGGGGCCGGGGATCAGCGAGCGCTTTTCCAGTCGCGGCGCGGCGTTTGGCGACTACGACAACGATGGCGGCATCGACGCATTGATCCTGAACATGAACGATTTGCCTTCCCTGCTGCGCAACGTGGGTGGCAACAAGCAGAATTGGATCAAGATCAAATTGATTGGAACTAAGTGCAATCGCAGCGCCATCGGAGCTCGCGCGCGCGTAGTTACCGGCAATCACTCCCAGCTGGACGAAGTCCACAGTGGAGGCAGCGTCATGTCGCAGAGCGACCTCCGTCTGCATTTCGGATTGGGAAAAGCGCCGACCGTGGACCTGATTGAAGTGAAATGGCCGACCACACAAAAGATCGAACGCTTCACCCAGTTGAAGGCGAACCAGATCCTCACCATCCGTGAAGGTGAAGGCATCGTCGAGCCGGCCAAATCGCAAACGAAAACCGCGTGATGGTTGCTAGTGGAGAGCCGGGCGTCCTCGCCCCGCTGGACTGCTAAGCAACTTACTGATGAATTCTCGCCGCCCAGCCACCTCCACTTGCGAGATGGAGCTTCAGCTTGGTGGTTCTATCTACCTTGGTGGTTGTCTTCTTATAGTCGCTGGCGTAACGGTCGGCATTTACGCCGTCCTGGTAAGCCTCCATCGTGAAGCTTCCTTCGGGCAAGAACGATAGATCAATGTCGAGATTGCGCGGCGTCCAATCGGTCATGGCTCCCACATACCAGTCATGGCCGTTTCTTCTGGCCACAACTACGTAGTCGGCGATGCGCGCGTCGAGCACTTTCGTTTCATCCCATTCGGTTGGCACCGGAGCTAGAAAATCCATAATCTCCGGCTCGCGCAAATAGTTTGACGGGCTGTCGGAGAGCATTTGCAGCGGGCTCTCATACACTACATACATCGCGAGCTGTTGGCAGCGAGTGCCCAGGGCCATGGGCTGGCCGAAGATGGGCGCAAAGGTCAGCTTCGTGGCATTGCGCATCGCGCCCGGAGTGTAGTCCATGGGGCCCAGAAACATGCGCGTGAAGGGGAGGGTCACGTTGTGTTTCGGTTCGGAATCGGCGCTCCACTTACTCCATTCCATCCCGCGCACGCCTTCCGTGCTGATCAAGTTGGGCCAAGTGCGAGTCATGCTGGCGGGCTTTTGCGCGCCGTGAAAATCCACCAGCATCTTGCGTTTTGCGGCTTCGCGGCTGACCTTGTAATAGTAATTAACCAGGAGCTGATCGTTACGCTGCATGAAATCGACCTTGATGCCCTTGATGCCCCACTTTTCATACTGATCGAGAGCGGGAATAAGTTGATCGTCCAGCGTTTTCCAAACCAGCCACAAGATAACTCCAACATTTTTCTGCTTCCCGTACGCGGTCAACTCAGGGATATTCATGTCGGGAACCACTTCCAGCGCATTGCCCAGCTTGTACCAGCCCTCGTCGAGAATAATGTAGGGAATCCCGTACTTAGACGCGAAGTCAATGTAGTACTTGTAAGTCTGGGTATTGATGCCGGCTTTGAAGTCAACCCCGTAGATATTGTTTGCGTTCCACCAATCCCAGGCGACCTTGCCGGGCTTGATCCAGGAAGTGTCCTGTAGTTGCGACGGTTTTTCCAGCAGATAGACGATCTGGTTGGTAAGCAGGTCGCCATCTTTTTCGGCAACACCGATGACGCGCCAGGGAAACGCGCGCGTGCCTGACGTTATCGCGATATAATCCGCGCTCTTCACCACTCTGAAATCGCGGTCGCCTTCCAGTTTCTCTTCCAGCGGGTAGGGAGGGAAAGTTGCGGCGATGCCGTTTCCACCGGTTCCACGCAAGTATAAGCCCGGGTAATCCTCCAGGTCCGATTCCGCGATGGCGACTTTGGCGCCCTCTAACACATCGACGACTGCCGGCAGCGAAGCGATAAACTGGGGAGCGATTTCACTCAGATGTTGCGGGAGATATTTCCGCTCATTGTGCGAGAAGAGGCTGTCTTCCTGCGGATAATAAACAATGAAGTTGGCGGGAAAGTTGAAGCTGGCTTCTTCGCCATAAACTTTCACCTGCTTCTCGGGCAGAGAGGTTTCCAGGCGGTAGGCCGCGCCTTCGTTGTAAGCGCGGAAGACGACCGCGTAGCCGCCTTCCATGGTGAGGCGCAACTCATTGTAGTTATCGCGAATCTTGGCAAACTTCTGGCGGACAATGGGCTCGACAATCTGATCGTTAGAGCGCTGCTTGGCGTCGATGACCTTCGGATCCTCGCCTAGCTTCTTGTGTTCCACGTCGAGCGAGACGGTGCAGTTTTCGAGCAGTGCGCGGCCGTTCAGAAGCACATCGTAGTGAACCCGGTTGGCGGTGCGGATTCTGATTTCGATTCGACCATCGGGTGAGCGCAAGTCGTAGCTGGATTGCGCTGCGGCATTTCCGGCCAGCATAGCGGCGGAGACAACGAACAACAGCAGGAAAGTGGGCAATGTCCTCATCATGATCCTGTCACCTTTCTGAACGGCGATACGGTGCTCGCCACGGAAAAGGAATCCTACTCGCACGTCCGGCCCAATTCAAATGATCGCTGTACGACCTCCGGCATTCTGAGTTGCTTGATTCGGGATTTCCGGCCGAATGCTCCGCCATCTAAAGTCCGGTCCCGCCATGCCGATATACCCAAGAGCGAACACAATTAAGGAAGAAGCAACTGGGCGTTTGCCCCGAGTGGAGAATGAGTAGATACGCAAGCGCGTCACGCCGGATCGCGAAGGAACATGTCGCCCCGTTCTGGGAGGTAAATCATGAAGTCGGCAAATGAGATGCATACTGCCAGCGGCAGTAACGAAAGCTGGATTCCGCTGCTCGAAGTGGCAACGCGGGAAGTCTTCGAGCTCATGTTGGGCTGCCAACTGACCGGGCCATCGACTGCCGAAGAGGCAGACATGGACGTTACCGCCATGGTGGGACTGGCGGGGCAACTGTGTGGCGTGCTCAGCGTACGCTGCGAGGGGACGGCAGCCGCGCTCATGACTTCCAAGATGCTTGGCGTGGAACTGCACAAGGTCAGTTCCGAAGAGATGGCCGACGCGCTCGGCGAAATCGCCAATATGGTGGCCGGCAACTTCAAAAACAAAATCTCCGGCCTGTCGGAAGGCTGCATGCTTTCCCCGCCTACAGTCATCACCGGCAACGACTATAGTCTGCACTCGCAGGCAGAGTCCCCTGGTCTTCAGATCAGGCTGCTGTTTGAGACCCTGCCCATGATCGTTTCCCTCCAGGTCCAAAGCTGACTTGAAGATCGCGCTGACCGCACCCGGCCTCAGGATTCTGTGGACTGCAGTGTGCCGGGCTGGTTCTCGCTTGCCAAGCCAGGATAGCGTCTGACATTTTGCGGCTTGCGGGGCATCCAGGACGATTCCGCTCTCAGGTGCGGACCAGCGCCGGCCCGAATATCATGGAGACCAAGGCGTGGATTTCCTCGACCGCTTCGTCGAGCTCAAAAGTGAACCGCACCAGGTCCACACCTTCGAGATCGCGGTGTTCCTGCAAGAGAATGGCCCAAGCCGGGTCGGCGATCAAATCGACCACGCGCCGCTCATAGTATCCGTAACCCAGGCCGCGCATGCGGCAAAGAAGATCGCTCAGGTGCACCAAAGCCACCAGCGGCTTTGACTTCTGGCTTTGCTCGACGGCATGATGATGGGCGATCACGTCGACGATGTCGTCGGCCAGCTTCCATTTTTCAGCCAGGGCCTGCCCGGTCTCGCAGTGCGTGAATCCCATGGTGGCCTGTTCCGCTTCGTGCAGCGGAATCTCCTCCTGGTAAGCGCGCTCCATCGCCTTGGCGAATTCCTTGGAAAACGCCAGGCAGTTCACCATAAAACCTATGTCATGCAGAAGCCCCGCCATGTAAGCCTTCTCGTGATCCGCCGCGGCTAACTTCTCAGCAAATTTCCGGCACACCATGGCGCACCCCAGCGAATGCCTCCAAAACACCGCCGGATCCAGCGCCCACTTCTTCACCGGGAAAGCTTGCCCCAGGCAGCAGGTGAGAAGAATGGTTTCGACGCGGCGCAGCCCCAGGCTCATCACCGCTCCCTTGATCGATTTAGGCGGCTGCACCATGCCGAACAACGGCGAGCCGGCCAGGCGCAGGCATTGCGCCGCAATGGTGCCGTCGTAAGACACTAGGCGCACCACTTCGTCCACCTTCACTTCCTCCACGGAATTGTTCAACAACCGCAGCAAGGGGAGAAAAACTGCCGGGATGGCGGGCATGGTTTCAATACCCTGCACGCGTTCACGAATGGTTGCGTTGTGGGATGTGGTCATAGTTTGCCACTGCTCAGGGATGGTTTCCAATACGCGATGGTCCCGGGAAAGTGGACCAGGTGAAACTTGTCATTCAGGTTCATCAACGATTCCGAGGTTCCGAGAAAGAAATAACCGCCAAAATTGAGGTTGCTGAAGAAATGGTTGATCACCTTCGACTTCGAGACGCCGTCAAAATAGATCAGCACATTGCAGCAGAAAATCAGATCCATGCCCTTCATGAAAAGCATTTTGGAGTCGTCCTGCAGGTTCAGGCGGCTGAACGTGATCAGTTTTTTCACTTCGGGGCGCACCTGCAGTTTCTTCTCATCGGCAGTGGAAAAGTATTTCCGCTTGTAAAGCTCGCTGGTATTGCGCAGCGCGTAGTCGCCGTAAATGCCGGCCTTGGCAGCTGTCACCGAGCGGTCGTTTAAATCGGTGGCGACAATCTCCACCGTCCAGCCGTTCAGCAAGCGGTCGCTTTCCTCAAGCATGTTCATCGCCAGGGTATAGGACTCTTCCCCGGTAGAGCAGCCCGCGCTCCAGATGCGCAACCGCTTGGTGATCTGCTTGGTTTTTTCCGCCACGATTTCCGGCAGGATTACTTTCCGCAGCGCGTCGAGTTGCGGCTGGCTGCGGAACAGGCAAGTCTCGCCGATGGTGATTTCATTCAGCAGTTCCCTGAGTTCCGCATCGCGCGAGGGCGCCGCGGTGAGACGGTCCCAATACTCGCGCGGGGTTCGCGCCGCCAGATGTTTCATCCGCCGGCCGCAGCCGTCGGCTAGAAGGTAGAGTTTTTCCTCGGCTTTGTAGATGCCCGAAATCTTGTACACCAGGTCGCGGATTTGCCGGTACACAGGATCCATGGCTTCGATGCCCTTAGCGGGGGCAGGCGGCGCGGCGGGTTGCGGGACGATTGTCATTTTGCGGGAGACTCCAGGGGAAAATGATTCTTCAAGTCAAAGGGGACGCGAGGACCACGGCTCTGCAGCACGCGGCGCGTAATCTCTGCCGCCAAGTGATCGAGAGGATAGGCGGCATCGTCCAGTCCTGAGGCGTGCACTAGCCCTGGCATTCCCCAGACCACGGAAGAAGCTTCGTCCTGAATAATGACGTCTCCGCCGGCGTCGCGAATATCCTGTGCTCCGAGCACACCATCCGAGCCCATGCCAGTCATCACCACCCCCAGCACGTTTGCTCCGTAGGCCACCGCCACGGAGCGAAACAGCACGTCGACCGCCGGGCGGCAAGAATTTTCCTGGGCGCCCTGATTCAGGTTCAGACTCCAGCCCAAGCCTGCTCGGATTACCTTCATGTGGAAATTCCCCGGCGCGATCCAGGCGTGCCCAGGTTCAAGAACTGCGCCGGCGCGGCCCTCTTCCACCGGAATGGCCGAGCGGCTGGCAAGCCGTTCTGCCAGCAATCGGGTGAAAATCGGCGGCATGTGCTGCACCACCACAATCGGGACGGGAAAGTCGTTCGGGATCCGCGGCAAGACTTCAGCCAAGGCGTTTGGACCGCCGGTCGAAGTGCCGATCGCCACGATCTCGATGCGTGCGTTGGACCGCGCTCGAACCCTCAACGCCGGGCGAGTGCGGGGCAGCGGCAGGAGTTTCAAGGGGGAAATGCCACACAGCGCCTTGATCTTAGGGATGAGTTCGATGCGAACGCGCTCAAGTGCAGCCGCGGAACTGCCGGTATTGCTGGGTTTTGTGGCATAGTCCGACGCTCCCAGCGAGAGCGCATCGAGGGTGGCCGCCGCCCCGCGCTCGGTGAGCGTGCTGAACATGATGACCGGCAGCTTGGGATACAGCTTGCGGATTGTCCGAAGTGCCTCCAGGCCATCCATCACCGGCATTTCGATGTCGAGCGTGACCAGGTCGGGTTTGAGCAGGGAAATCTTCGCCAAGGCAATTCGCCCGTCGCTGGCCGTACCCACCACTTCCAGCGCCCGGTCTTCCGACAAAGTGTCCGAGAGCAGCCTGCGAATCACCACCGAATCATCCACTACCAGAATGCGAATTGCGGTCATAACAAATCGTGTCTATCCGTTCCACTCAGGCGCCAAAATGATCGAGGCGAACGGCCAGGGCAGCGCGTCCGGAAACACTCCAATACAAAACACGGAACCCCACCAGCGAATGGATGCGCAAAGCCTAATAGCCCGCATGTGCCGTCCTGCTCTGCTCTTGAGTCGAAGCCGCGTCTTTCCCGCGTCCTTTTTCGCTGGCGTTGATCTTGAACTGTTCCACCAAGCCGCGCAGCTGCGCCGACATCTGCACCAGTTCCTGGGCTGCCTTCTGGGTATCGGTGGCGCCCCGCGACGTGCTCTCCGCCGCCTCCGCCACGCCGGCTACATTGCTGGTGATCTCGCCGCTCCCCTGCGCCGCTTCGCTGACGTTGCGCGACATCTCGTTGGTGGTCGCGTTCTGCTCCTCCACCGCCGTGGCAATCGTGCTCGAGATGTCGTTGATCTGGTTGATCACGGCGCTGATCGTGGCAATGGCGTCGACCGCCGCCTTGGTGTCGCTTTGGATAGCCTCGATCTTGTGGCTGATGTCTTCGGTAGCTTTGGCAGTCTCCTTGGCCAGTTCTTTCACTTCATTCGCCACGACGGCAAAGCCTTTGCCCGCCTCGCCCGCACGAGCGGCTTCGATGGTGGCGTTCAAGGCCAATAGGTTGGTTTGCTGGGCGATCGAAGTGATGACCTTGATCACCTGCCCGATCTGAGTAGAGGAATCGCCCAGCTTGGACACGGTTGCGGTAGTGGTTTCGGCGACCTTTACGGCGGAGGTTGCGACCTTGGCGGCTTCGGTGGCGTTCTTGGCGATTTCCTTGATGCTGGCTCCCATTTCTTCGGCCCCGGTGGCCACGGTCTGGAGGTTCTGGCTGACGTGCTGGGCCGCGTTCGAAACCACGTTGGCCTGGGCGGAAGTCTCCTGTGAGTTGGCGGAGATTTGCTGGCTCGTAGCGGTAAGCTCTTCGCTCGCCGTGGCCACGTGCAGGGCGGTTTCTGCGATGGCCTCGACCGTCCTTCGCAAGTTGTTTTTCATGGTGTTCAGAGCCGCCGTAGCCTCCCCGATTTCGTCCTGGCTTGCTACCGGCAGATCATCCAGCGCCAGGTCGTTGTCGGCAATGGCAGTCGCCAATCCCACCGCCGCAGACAAGGGTTTGACCACGAGCTTTCGCACCAGCGCAAACAACACGCCCGCAGCCGCCAGCAGGGTGAAGAAGCTGATGAGAAAAATGGCAATCGAATTGGCGCGCGCGGTTTCGATCAGGCCCTGCGTGGAGGCACTGATGGCAAAGGCTCCGCGCAAATCGCCGGCTTTCATGCCCTCCTTGGTGTAGCCAAACGGATCTTTCTCTCCGGCTGGATCGCCGTGGCACGCCAGGCAGTCCGCAGTCAGGCGGACAGGTTGCGCGTAGCGCATTACATTCTCTCCGTTCTCCACCCTTCGTTCGGAATACTCCTTTAGAGACGGGTCCTTCTGGAAGTTTTCGAGAGCATGCCGCTCGAATTCATCCGGCTGATTCTTGGGATTCCGCGGGGTCAGAGACGGAGTACGGAAGGTCATCTTTTGCGTCTCGGCATACCCCTTCGCGACGTTCCATGCCACGACCACCGGCACCTGCTGCACATGCCTGAAGTTTCTGTCCGGCACCATCAGATCGATGTTCTCGGAGAACCAGGCGCGGGTGGCGCTGGCCATGCCGACAATCTGGCGCACCTTGTCGCGAAACGCTTCTTCAGCCTGCTGGTTCACACGGCGCTGGGTGATCCAAAAACTGATCGCCGAGGTCACCGCCAGGGTGATCGTAATGGTCGCTACAATCTTTGCCGTTAATCGCATTCTCTTCAGCATTCTGTCTCCGCAAAGGCTCACCAGCCGAACTTCCACACCGGGAGTTCCGATATCGGTTGCCCTTCATTGTCCTGTCCCGCGCAGCCGCGGATTTGCGGCGTCAAACTTGAGTTCGCGTCGCGCTGGGGCAATTCCCGGAGAGTCGGCCGGGGCACAAGCGCGAGCCCTAAGGATCTAATCGGCGGAAGGAGGAGGCACTTCACTGCACCAGTTCCTCCCATCTGCCACTTACCTCCCCGCGTGGGCCGCCCTGCTCTGCCCTGGAGTCGCCGCCGCTCCGCTCCCGCGGCCGTTTTCGCCGGCGTTGATCCTGAACTGCTCGACCAGGCGGCGAAGTTCGGCGGACGTCTCCACCAGTTGTTGCGACGCCTTCTGCGTATCGGTGGCGCCGCGTGTTGTTCCCTGCGCCGCCTCCGCCACTCCCCCAATGTTGCTGGTGATCTCCCCGCTGCCTTGCGCCGCTTC